>ERZ773237.894-NODE-894-length-29657-cov-4.396021_pt1 | contig 29657 bp, 19 predicted proteins | sample MGYA00580990_ERZ773237 | MGnify/ENA primary metagenome ERZ773237 (study PRJEB29015, sample SAMEA2737749) | human gut metagenome | biome: human gut; feature: human-associated habitat; material: faeces | place: China | collected 2012 ...
TATGCGTAATTTTTACCGGCGGGGACGCGAAATACTTTGCGAAAAGAATTAAAAACACGATATTTGCAAATTGTAATCTGGTCTTTTGCGGATTGGATCGAATTTTAGAGTACAATGCAAGTGAAGAACACCTTGATTAAGCTGGTTGTCGCGGCTGCAGCGATGTTTCCTTTTGCCGTTTCGGCCCAGACAAGCAGTATTAACGCATTCTCGCCCTATACGATGTACGGCATCGGCGAACAGAATACCCCCGGTACGCTGCAGATGCGCTCGATGGGCGGTGCGGGTGTGGCCATGCGTTCGGTGAGTACGGTCAACCTGCTCAACCCCGCGGCTTACAGCGCGGCTCCGCAGAAGACTTTCCTTTTCAACTTCGGGTTGGAGGGGCAGAACTACTACAACGCCCAGACGGTCGGAGGCGTCGGGAAACGGACGGCCTACAACACGTTCAACTTTCACGACATCGCTTTCCAGATGCCGGTGGCGAAGCGGCTGGGACTCGGTTTCAGCCTCACGCCTTACAGTTCGGTGGGTTACAGGACCAAGTATTACCACGAATACGATCCCGAAGACCCCATTTACGCCAACGTCGGCAATATTCAGTACAACTACCAGGGCGAGGGCGACGTGACGGAGGTCAAGGTCGGCCTGGGCTGGGAGCCGTTCAAGAATTTTTCGGTGGGTATCGCCGCACAGTATTACTGGGGCGACATCGACCGTACGTTCGTGATGACCCCGACCGCCATTACGGGCGAGGGAACCTTCACCTCGACGGTGGGGCAGGACAATTACAGCATTTCGAGCATCAAGGGGCAGGTCGGCGTGCAGTGGAACGCGATTCTGAACGCGAAGCGCATCCTGACCTTCGGCGCGACGTACGACTTCGGCGGTGACCTGAACCCGGAGGTGACGAAAAAACTCTATATCGGCGACCTGTACAACACGGTCGTCAAGGGCGATACGACGCACCTGAAGCTGGTGCTGCCCCGGCAGCTGGCCGTGGGGGCCTATTACCAGACCGGCAGGTGGGCCGTCGGCGTGGATTATGTGTTCCAGAACTGGGGCGGCCGCAACTCGGGCTACGAGATGACGGGAACCAGCGGCAGCGGGGAGAACAAGACGGAATACAAGGTGGCCTACACCAATACGAGCACGATCAAGATGGGTGTGGAATACACCCCGAACCGTTACGATGCGCGTCATTTCCTGAAACGCTGGTCCTACCGTGCGGGTTTCCGCTACGGGGCCTACAACCAGACGTTCAACGGGGACAAGCTCGCGCAGTACGCCGTGACGGCGGGCATCGGCATCCCGGTGAGGCGCGGCGCCTTCTCGGCCATCGACATCGGTGTCGAGTACGGTCGCCGCGGTTACAACATCGCCGACCGCCTGGGGCTGGTCCGGCAGCAGTATTTCAAGTTTGCGATCGGCTTCACGCTCTTCGCGGGACAGATGGAGAACGGCGAATATTGGTTCATGCGCTCCAAGTTCGATTAATGTGACAGGCAAGCAAAAATAAAAGATAGAAACACAAAAATTAATCTGACCGATGAAAAACGTTAAATTCCTGCTTTCTGCTGCGTGTGCGCTTTTTGCAGTCGCAGCGATGGCACAGCAAGATTTCAGTGATCCGAAGTACGCGGTCTGGGGTGACACTCCTCAGGAGCGGGAGCAGAACATTCTGAACAGCAACTTCCTCAAGGAGTCGCTCGACAACAAGGATTACAACGCTGCCGCGCATTACCTCAAGGAGCTGCTCGACAAATGTCCGAAGGCTTCGCAGAATACCTTCGTGCGCGGCATCACGCTTTATAAGAACAAGATCGCGCGCGCCAAGAGCATCGCCGAGAAAAACACCTACACCGACTCGCTGATGATCGTTTACGACCTGCGCAACGAGTATTTCGGCGACCATCCCAAGTACGGCACGCCCTATATCCTCGACCGCAAGGCCCGTGAGTATCTGATGTACAAACCCGCCGACCGCAAGGGTATCCGCGAAGCGTTCCGCGCAGCCATCGAGGCCGGCGGCGACAACACCGATCCCGAGACCGTCGTGGCCTATTTCTCGAACCTCTGCGACGATTACAGGAATACCGACGAGGTGATGCCCGACGAGATCATCGCCGAGTACGACCGTCTGACGCCATTCTTCGAGAAGAACCCCGCTGCCGCCGAGTACAAGAGCCAGTTCGACGCTGCGTTCGGATTGAGCGGCGCCGCAAGCTGCGAGAATCTCGAAAGACTCTTCAAGGGCAAGCTGGCCGCCGCTCCCGACGACGAGGCGCTGCTTTCGCAGGCCGTGGCTCTGATGTCGCGCGCCAAGTGCGACGGTGATTTCTACTTCTCGATCGCCGAGAAATACTATCAGGTGAAGCCTTCGTCGGAGACGGCCATGTTCCTGGCCCAGGCTTTCCAGAACAAGAAGGACTATGCAAAGGCGAAGACCTACCTGAACGAGGCACTGGATGTCGAGAAAGACCCCGCCGAGCGTCAGAAACTGCTCGTGCGCATCGCGCTGGTGGGCCTCGTGTCCAACGACATTCCGGGCGCTGCCGCCGCTGCGCGCCAGGCCCGCGACCTGGATCCCGAGGACGGCGTTCCGTACTTCATCCTGGCGCAGTGCTATGCTTCGTCGGCAGGTTCGTGCGGCGGTTTCGCCGGTCTGGCGACCTATTGGGCCGCTTACGATACGATGGCCAAGGCGGTCGAGCTGCTCCCGGCCGATTCGGAGTACATGGAGCACGCCAAGAGTTCCCTCGGCAAGTTCCGTTCGGTTTTCCCCAGCTCGGAGGAGTGCTTCTTCAACGAGTTGCAGGAGGGTGCGCGCTATACGGTGACCTGCGGAACGGCCGCCGGTATCACCACCACCGTCCGTGCCCGCTAAAAAACACGCTCCCGACAGGCTTCGATGGGAAAACGCATGACAAGAACGATCAGGGTAGCACTCTCCGTGACGGGGAGTGCTATCTTGCTATTCTCGTGTGCGGACAAGGATGCGGGCCGCGCGTCGGCTTCCGAGGAGACGATGATGACCGAATACAGCGAGGACCTTTCGGTCGTGATGTCGCAGAACGGCCGCCGGTCGTACCATTTCGTCACGCCGCTGCTCGAAGGTTATTCGCTGGCCCGCGAACCTTACCGCGAATTCCGCAAGGGCGTGAAGATCACTACCTACCAGAACGATTCGCTGACCACGGTGGACGCCGTGCTGACGGCCAACTACGCCATCTATTACGAGAACCGCGAACTGTGGGAGGCCAAGGGCAACGTCGTCGTTGAGAAATCCGACGGCAAAACCCTCTACACCCAGCAGTTGTTCTGGAATGCGCGGACCAAGAAAATCTATTCGAACGTCGATTCGAAGATCGTGCAGAACAACGGCCGCGATGTCTTCATCGGCGAAGGTTTCGAATCGGACGAGGAGTTCAAGGACTGGCGTTTTCGCCGCATGAAGGGCCGTATGGAGGTCGAGATGAAGCAGAGCGCCGACTCCGCGGCCACGGATTCCACGTCCGTGCGCCCGGTTCCGAAACCCTCCGACAGCCGGCCCTCCGACAGTCGGTCCGCCGTCCGGACGTCCGAATCCGGGAGGGCCGCTCCGGCCCGGGAGATTCCCGCCGGACCGGCTGAAAGGCAGGTCGGAAGACCCGAGGCGGAAGTTGAGCGCCGGCCGCTGAAAATGCTGGACGGCTCCCGGGAGGAGCAGGTTTCCGTCGAACCCAAACTCAAAAACTGAAAGCGATGCTCACCACCGTCGTCCTGATCGTCGTAATGCTGTTGCTGTCGGCTTTTTTCTCGGGGATGGAGATTGCCTTTACGAGCAAGAACCGTCTCAAGCTGGAGATCGACCGCAAGCAGAACCGCATGTTCGACCAGATTGCCGAGGTTTTCGCCCGCCATCCGGGGCAGTATATCACCACGATCCTCGTGGGCAACAACATCGCACTGGTCGTCTATTCGCTGGCGATGTCGCTGCTTCTGCGCAGCATCTATGCCTCGCTGGGGTGGGAGCAGCTCGCCCGGAGCGGCTCGGTCGCCGTGGACACCGCCGTTTCGACGGTCATCATCATCTTCTTCGCCGAGTTTCTCCCCAAGTCGATTTTCAGGAACAATCCCAATTTCTATTACCGCGCGCTGGCGCCGGTGATCTATTTTTTCTACATCGTACTCTATCCGGTGGCGCGTTTCACGACGCTGCTTTCCCACGGCATTCTGCACCTTCTGGGCCGCCGCGTCGAGGAGCGGAACATCACTCCGAGTTTCGACCGCGAGGACCTTGCGGCGCTGCTCGACACGAACAGCCCGGAGCAGCATTCGGAACCGGACAACGAGCTGAAACTCTTCCAGAACGCGCTGGATTTCGCCGACCTGCGCGTCAGGGACTGCATGGTTCCGCGTGTGGACGTCGAGGCCGTGGACATCGACGACACCTCGATCGAACAGCTCACGGCGCGTTTCGTCGACTCGAAATATTCGCGTATCTTCGTCTGGCGCAAGTCGATCGACAACATCGTGGGCTACGTCAATTCGAAAAGCCTTTTCACGCGGCCCCGGCAGATCGCCGACGTGATGATGGAGGTCAATTTCGTGCCCGAGACCATGCCTTTGCAGCTGATGCTGGAGAATTTTATCAAGCACCGTTCGAACATCGCCGTTGTGATCGACGAATTCGGCGGCACGGCGGGCGTCATTTCGCTCGAAGACGTGCTGGAGCAGATTTTCGGCGAGATCGAGGACGAGCACGACATTCCGGACCTCACCGAAAAGCAGGTCGGCCCCGACGAGTATGTTCTCTCGTGCCGCCTGGAGGTGAAATACCTGAATGAAAAATACAACCTCGGCATCGAGGAGAGCAAGGAATACGACACGCTGGCCGGTTTCATCATCTTCAATTACGAGGGTATTCCCACCGCCGGGGAGACGGTTTTCATCGGCGGCCTGCAATTGCGGATTCTCCGTACGACGCGTTCGCGCATCGAACTGGCGCGGGTGAAGAAATTGTAGCGTGGGCCGGATTCCGCCGCCTTTCCGGTAAATTCCCGCCCCGGCGGGGATTACGGGGGCGAAGCGTGCGTATATTTTTACTTTTATTCTGTTCTTTTTACAATTAATTTTACTACCTTTGGCTGATAATTCGAAACAATACGAATAATTAACAATTTATATGGCAAGTTTAAACACTTTACGAACCAAGTTCGGCATCGTGCTTTCGATCATCATCGCACTGGCCCTCTTGGCATTCATCCTCTCTCTGAAGACTGAAATGGGCTTCTCGGGCAACGACCCGCGTGTCGGTGTGATCGACGGCGAGAAGATCAACTATTCGGAGTACTACGACCAGTACGAGACGATCAAGTCGCAGAACAACATGCCGGAGAGCGACGAGCAGCAGTCGGCCATGCTGGCCAATGCCGCCTGGCAGGCGCTGATCGCCAAGCACGTGCTGACGCCCGGTTTCGACCGGATGGGACTTCGCGTCACCGAGCCGGAGCGTCTGGCGATGGTCAGCGGACAGCATCCTTCGCAGGCTTTCTACAATGCTTTCGCCGATCCCCGCACGGGCGAGTACAGCGTGGCTGCCATCAGCCAGTTCCTCGCGCAGGCCGAGACCAACCCCGAGGCGGCCAATGCCTGGGCGCAGCTCAACGAGCAGGCCCGTCTGGAGCGCGAGGTGCAGAAGTACTTCGGACTGGTGAAGGGCGGCGTTTACGTCAATTCGCTGGAGGTCGCCCGCGGTGTCGAGGCCGCCAACAAGTCTTTCTCGGGCAAGTGGGCCGGCAAGAAGTTCTCGGCCGTTCCCGATTCGCTCGTCAAGGTGTCGTCGGGTGATGTGAAGGCTTACTACAACAGCCATAAGAACCAGTTCAAGCAGACCCCGTCGCGTACGATTTCGTATGTCGTATTCGAGGTCTCCCCCACGGACAACGACCTGCTGGCGCTTGAGAAGAGCGTGACGGAGGTGGGCCGGGAGTTCGCCGCCGCCGAGGAGGTGAAGACCTTCGTCCGCGCCAACCGCAACGGCAAGATCGCCGACAGCTACGTTTCCGCCGCACAGCTCTCCGACGAGGAGGCCAAGGCGCTGATGGCGGGCGAGATGTACGGTCCCGTGCTGAAGAACAACGAGTGGACGATGTCCCGCGCGCTCGATTCGAAGATGCTTCCCGACTCGGTGGGCGTACGTCATATCGTGCTGCCCTATGCGCAGGAGGCGCTTGCCGACAGCCTGCTGACGGTGCTGAAGAAGGGGGGCGATTTCGCGCAGACCGCTGCCCGTTATTCGGTTTACGACGCTACGGCCGCCAACGGCGGTGAAGTGGGAGTGCTGCCTTTCTCGGCCTTCACAGGCGAGTTCGCCGCCGCTTTGGCCAATGCCAGACAGGGCGACATCGTGAAGATCGCTTCGGGCGACGCCATCCAGCTGATGCAGGTATACCGTGCCGACAAACCTTCGAAACACGTGCAGGTGGCTACGATCACCTATCCCGTGGAGGCTTCGGCCGCCACGCGCCGCGACGTGCACAACCAGGCCGGTTCGTTCATGGTCAACGCCAAGGGTTCGGCCGCCGCATTCGCAGATGCCGCTTCGACGGCTGCCGTGACGCCCCGCGTGGCTGCGATTGCCCAGGGCGACCGTACGATCCGCGGCCTTGAGGATTCGCGCGAGGTGGCCCGCTGGGCCTACGGAGCGAAGGAGGGCGACCTTTCGGCGATCTTCAATGTAGGCAAGGACTACGTGATTGCCACGCTGACCGAGATCGACGACAATGAGTACGCACCGCTGAATAAGGTTTCGGCCCAAATCCGTTCGCAGCTTCTTCGCGACAAAAAATACGATTATATCGTCAAGAGCCTTTCGGGTTCGACCCTCGCCGAACAGGCTGCAAGTCTCGGCTCGGAGGTGGAGGACTTCTCCGATGTGACTTTCGGTTCGTTCTACGTGAACGGCGTGGGCATGGAGCCTCGTCTGGTGGGCGCCATCGCATCGGCCGAGAAGGGTGCCCTGTCGGCTCCCGTGAAGGGACTTTCGGGCGTCTATGTCTTCGAGGTCGGGGATGTCAAGACCGACGACAAGCAGACCGCCGAAGGCGAGAAAGTGCGCGCCCAGGCCATGGCCGAGGGCATGGCCCAGCAGTTCGCCATCCCGGCTATCCAGCAGATGGCCAAGATTCAGGACCTGCGCGGCAAGTACTTCTAAACGATTGATTTTACGGTGCATCTTTGCACTTGCTCCCGCAGGGCGCGAATGGGACGTACTCCGGTACACCCATCCGCGCTCTGCTTCGTTTAAGCACAAACCGGCAGCTCTCACCGCAAAGATTGAAAATTAGCGGAGAATTCTCTGCGCAGTCCGGCTTTTTTCGTATCTTTAGAGGCGTAACGGCTCTTTTAACAGCCGGAGGCCCTGTCAAACCAGGTGCAATCCGGTTTCGGAGCCGTCCGGTCATTCATTCTCTTCGTAATAGGATAAATAAATATTCGCCATGAACAACTTCATCTATCACAATCCGACCAAACTGGTTTTCGGCAAGGGCCAGATCGCCCGTCTGCCGAAGCTCATTCCCGCCGGAAAACGCATCATGCTGACCTTCGGCGGCGGAAGCGTCAAGCGTAACGGCGTCTACGATCAGGTCGTCGCCGCACTCGAAGGCCGCGACCTGGTCGAGTTCTGGGGCATCGAGGCGAATCCGTCGGTCGAGACCCTGCGCGAAGCCATTGCGCTGGGCAAAGAGCGGAAGGTGGACTTCCTGCTGGCTGTCGGCGGCGGGTCGGTCATCGACGGTACGAAACTCATCGCTGCGGGCCTTCTCTACGACGGCGATGCATGGGACATCGTGCTCAAGGGGCAGGCCGGCAAGACCGTGCCGCTGGCTACGGTCCTCACCATGTCGGCCACGGGTTCCGAGATGAACTCCGGGGCGGTCATTTCGCGCTACGAGACCAAGGAAAAATATGCTTTCTACGGCGATTATCCGGTCTTCTCGATCCTCGATCCCGAGACGCTCTATTCGCTGCCGAAGCGTCAGGTAGCCTGCGGACTTGCGGATACTTTCGTGCATGTGCTGGAGCAGTATATGACTACGCCCCATCAGTCGCGGCTGATGGACCGCTGGGCCGAAGGCATCCTGCATACGGTGGTCGAAATCGCTCCCAAAGCGCTGGCGGACGAGCGCGATTACGACACGATGTCGGAATACATGCTTTCGGCGACGCTGGCCCTGAACGACATGATCCGTATGGGCGTGACGCAGGACTGGGCGACGCACATGATCGGCCACGAGCTGACGGCGCTGCACGGCTTGACGCACGGTGCGACGCTGGCCATTGTCATCAACGGTACGCTGCGCGTGCTGCGCGGGCAGAAACGCGGCAAACTGCTGCAATACGGCGAGCGTATCTGGGGCATTGCCGGCGGTTCGGAGGAGGAGCGCATCGACCGCACGATTGCGGCCAACGAGGCGTTCTTCCGTTCGCTGGGCCTCTCGACACGCCTTTCGGAGGAGGGTATCGGCGAAGAGACCATCGCCGAGATCGAACGCCGCTTCACGGCTGCGGGCGATCGGTTCGGCGAGGCGCAGAACGTCGACGGCGCCATGGCCCGCCGGATTCTGGAGGCCTGCCTGTGATCCCATTGCCGGCTGCCGAAAGAACAATCCCCGCAACCGAGGTTGCGGGGATTGTTTGTCATGGAACGCGGGTTTATTCGTCCACCCCGAATGTCGAAACGTTGAGACTGCCCAGCGCATCGACCGTGATGCCGTATTCTCCGGTCTCGACGCCTTTCAGGATGATGAGGTAGGAGCTGCTTCCGAACCGGCGCGAGGTGAAGGGCTGCCGTTCCAGCGTGTTGCGCTGCTGGTCGCCGAAGGTTCCGACCGACGCGTATTCGGCGATCCGCATCTTCTTCTTGACCTTGAACCGGAAGACGCTGATCACCGACATCGGGTCGATCAGGTTGTCCGGAACGCGGATGATAAAGGCGATGCCGTCGCTCTTCCGGAGCCGGACGGGGGACTGCGCGCCTTTCAGCGTCATTTCGTCGATGTGGTTCTTTCCGATGCCGAACAGTTTCTGCCCGGTGGACGAACGGTGGCGGGGAGCCAGGCTCTCCTGAACGAGCTGCTCGGTTCTGTTGTCGGGCCGGATAGCCAATGCCTGGCCGATGAATTCAGGTTCGGGGAATGTCAGGGTGCTGTCGGTCCGGGTTACGGAGGGTTCCGGTGCGGCGGCTGCCTCCGGAGTCTGCGCCTGCGACCGGATGCAGGCACAGCAGGCAAGCAACAGAATGAGGGTTTTCTTCATGCGAATGGAACGTTGGAATGAATGAATTTGTGTATTTCAGTCGTAAAGATAATGCAAAAACTCCCGTTCCGGTCTTTGGCGGGTGAAAAAAGTCCCTCCCGAAGTGCTCCGGAACAAAAAACGCCCCGGTCTTGCGACCGCGGCGTTTCTCTTGTCGGAGCCGGGAATTTACTCGGCGAGCAGGATTTCGAGGATCTTGATGGCTGCCGTGGCGATCGGCGTACCGGGGCCGAAGATGGCGGCGGCGCCGTCGCGGTAGAGTTCATCGTAGTCCTGCGCGGGGATCACGCCGCCGACGATGACGATGATGTCCTCGCGGCCCAGCTTCTTCAACTCGGCGATGATCTGCGGCACGAGCGTCAAGTGGCCGGCGGCCAGCGACGATACGCCGACTACGTGTACGTCGTTTTCGACGGCCTGCTTGGCGGCCTCCTCCGGAGTCTGGAACAGCGGACCCATGTCGACGTCGAAGCCGATGTCGGCATAACCCGTAGCGACCACCTTGGCGCCGCGGTCGTGTCCGTCCTGGCCGAGCTTGGCGATCATCACGCGCGGCTGACGGCCCTCTTTCTTGGCGAATTCGGCGCACAGCTCCTTGGCGCGCTCGAAGGATTTGTCGTTTTTCACTTCTGAAGAGTAAACACCTGAAATGGAACGGATAACAGCTTTGTAGCGGCCTACGACCACTTCGCAGGCATCGGAGATTTCGCCCAGCGAGGCGCGGACCTTGGCGGCCTCGACGGCCAGTTCGAGCAGGTTGCCCTGCTTGGTCTTCACGCACTCGGTGATGGCGGCCAGCGCCTTCTTCACGGCAGCTTCGTCGCGGTTGGCGCGCAGCTCCTTGAGTCGCTTGATCTGGCTCTCGCGCACGGCCGTGTTGTCCACGGCAAGAATGTCGATCGGGGCCTCCTTCTCCAGACGGTATTCGTTGATGCCGATGATCTTCTCCTCGCCGGAGTCGATGCGGGCCTGCTTGCGGGCCGACGCCTCCTCGATGCGCATCTTCGGAATGCCGGTCTCGATGGCCTTGGCCATACCGCCCAGCTTCTCGACCTCCTCGATGCGCTCCCAGGCTTTGTGGGCGATCTCGTTGGTCAGTGTCTCGATGTAGTAGGAACCTGCCCACGGGTCGACCTCGCGGCAGATGTTGGTCTCCTCCTGAATGTAGATCTGCGTGTTACGCGCAATACGCGCCGAGAAGTCGGTCGGCAGGGCGATCGCCTCGTCCAAGGCGTTGGTGTGCAGCGACTGGGTGTGTCCCAGCGCGGCGCCCATGGCCTCGATGGCCGTGCGGGCCACGTTGTTGAACGGGTCCTGCTCGGTGAGCGACCAGCCCGAGGTCTGCGAGTGGGTGCGCAGCGCCAGCGACTTGGGGTTCTTGGGGTTGAACTGTTTAACGATCTTGGCCCACAGCATACGTGCGGCGCGCATCTTGGCGATCTCCATGAAGTGGTTCATGCCGATGGCCCAGAAGAACGACAGGCGGGGTGCGAAGGCATCCACCGACATGCCTGCGTTGATACCTGCGCGCAGGTACTCCAGTCCGTCGGCCAGCGTGTAGGCCAGCTCGATGTCGGCCGTGGCGCCTGCCTCCTGCATGTGGTATCCCGAGATCGAGATCGAGTTGAACTTGGGCATGTTCTTCGAGGTGTACTCGAAGATGTCGGCGATGATCCGCATCGAGAACTCGGGCGGATATATATAGGTGTTGCGCACCATGAACTCCTTGAGGATGTCGTTCTGGATCGTACCGGCCAGCTGGTCGAGCGTGCAGCCCTGCTCCAGGCCGGTCACGATGTAGAATGCCAGGATGGGCAGCACGGCGCCGTTCATGGTCATCGACACCGACATCTTGTCGAGCGGAATGCCGTTGAACAATACCTTCATGTCCTCGACCGAGCAGATCGACACGCCGGCTTTGCCCACGTCGCCCACCACGCGCGGGTGGTCGGCGTCGTAGCCGCGGTGCGTAGCCAGGTCGAATGCCACCGACAGGCCCTTCTGTCCTGCGGCCAGGTTGCGGCGGTAGAATGCGTTGGACTCCTCGGCGGTCGAGAAACCCGCATACTGGCGGATCGTCCACGGGCGCATCACGTACATCGTCGAGTAGGGGCCGCGCAGGAACGGGGCGATACCTGCCGCATAGTTCAGGTGCTCCATGCCTTCGAGATCCTGGGCCGTATAGGCACCCTTGACGGGAATACCCTCGGCCGTCAGCCACGGCTCGACCTGTCCGCAGCCTTTCGAGGCGCAGCAACTTTTCTGCTGGCCTGCGTCGTATGTCAGTTCTGAAAATTTAGCTCTCATGATTAGATTCCCATCTCTTTAAGGTAGAACTTAAGTGTTTCAAGCACGTTCGACTTCACGTTGATGAAGTTCGTGATGCCCTGCGCTTCCAGTTCGGGTGCGCAGGCCGGTGCCCCGGCGACCACCAGGATCGCCTTGCCGCCGAGCAGCTCCTTGACTTTCGGGGCTGCCTCCGCATAGTCGTCGTCGCTTGCGCAGACCACGACGATCTGCGCCTTGGATTCGAGTGCGGCCTTCGCGCCCTCTTCGATCGACTTGAAATAAGTGTTGTCGATCACCTTGATGCCGGCGCATGCGAAGAAATTGCACGAGAACTGCGAGCGGGCGCGGGCCATGCCCAGGTTGCCGCACGTCAGCATGAATGCCTTGGGCTCCTTGCCGCTGCGATCCACCTGCAGGCGCATCTCTTCGAACGCCATGGCGCCGCGGTAGGGGACGAGTACATTGCCCTCGGCCTGCTTGCGCGTAACGGACTCGGCGGTGATCTCCTTGCCGGCGACCTCCGTAAAGTTGGGATATTGGTTGGCGCCGAGCAGCGTCTGGCGGCGCGTAGCGATGTTCTTGTCCTTGGCTGCGGCCGACGCTTTGATACGCTCGACGATCAGGCCGGCCTTGTAAGCCTCGGTGTAGCCTCCCTTCTGCTCGATTTCGAGGAAAAGCTTCCAGGCTTCGGCTGCGATCGACTGCGTGAGGTTCTCGACGTAGTACGAGCCGCCTGCCGGGTCGACGACCTGGTCGAAATGCGACTCGTTCTTGAGCAGCAGCTCGACGTTGCGGGCGATGCGCTTCGAGAACTCGGTCGGGTTTTCGAACGAGGCGTCGAACGGCATCACCTCCAGCGAATGTACGCCGGCGATCGTGGCCGACATGGCCTCGGTCGTGCCGCGAAGCATGTTCACATAGGGGTCGTAGACGGTCTGGTTCCACCGCGAGGTCTCGGCGTGGATGTGCATCTTGCAGGCGCAGTTCTTCGCCGGGCCGTAGCCCTTGACGATGTTGGCCCACAGCATGCGTGCCGCGCGGAATTTGGCGATCTCCATGAAATAGTTGGAGCTTACCGAGAACGAGAAGCGCAGTTTGCGTGCGGCCGCGTCGACGTCCAGCCCTGCGTCCGTCAGGCGTACGAGGTAGTCGTGGCCTGCCGAAAGGGTGAATGCCAGCTCTTCGACGATGGTCGAACCCGAGTTGCCGAAGGTCTGTCCCGCAACGGTTACGATGCGCACGTGCTTGTACTCCTTGGTCTTGTGGATCAGCTCGACGATGCGGGCGATGCACTTTTCACCGTTGGGCGAGCAGAATTCGCTTTTCGACGAAAGCCCTTTTACCAGCGGGTCGATGCAGAATGCGATGCGGACATCCTCCTTGGCGATGCCCTCCTTTTCGACTTTGGCCAGGACGAGCTCGGCGACATGGGCCGTCTTCTCTCCGCAGAAGGTGATCTCGACAGCCGGAATGCAGATGTCCTTGAGCAGCATGTCGAGGTCTGCCGCCGAAAAATCCGCCGACGCGATGCAGAAGCCGAGCGAGTCGACGCCTGCGTTGAGAATTTTCAGTGCCTCGGCGTTTGCCTCCTTGGGGCATACGACGCTCACGGTCTGGTGTACGCGCCAGCGGTTGTGCGCATGCGTACCGCGTACGTAAGGGAACTCGCCTGCCTGCGAGCCCAGGAACTTGATGCCCTCGAGGTTCTCGGCGCGGTAGTAAGGCCGGACGTTGAAACCTTCGCCCGTTTTCCATACCAGCTTGCGCTCGTAATCAGCACCTTTCAGGTCGGCCGTAATCACCTCCTCCCACTTCTCGGTCGGAACCGGCGGGAATTCGGTGAACAGCTTTTCACTTTTGGTATTTGCCATAACTATTTAGAGATTAGTATAAGTGTAGTTTCAAAATTGCATGTAAAGGTACAAAATTATTAGTGATTGAAACAAGAAATTGTTAATAAAATAACACTATATAATTTCTTTTTATAATATAGGCGATTTCGTTTGCTTTCGGCACCCGCCGGAAGAAGCTTTTTTAGTTGTGGTGAAATAGTTTAATATTGTTCTTAATAACCATGAAAATTGCGAAAAACGAAAAATGTGTAAATTCGGGGATGTGACGAAAATTTAAGGGTGTTTTTCGGAAAATTGCCTTAAAATTCGGCTGTTTTATGGAAAAATGCATGTAATTTTTCGGAAAATGCCGAAAAAACAGGGTGCTTTTCGAAAAAATGCCGATTTTGTGAAAACAACGTAACTGAAAAAATATTACATTTGCAAGCGAGATCGATACATACGGCGGCAGGGGTGAAGCCGCGGGTTAGTCAGGTTGGGCGGAGTATGCCGCGAGGCAGTTGCCCTCCGGAATTTTAGGTTAGGTTTTAGTTCAGCAATTATTCGGCTTCCGCCCCTGCGCGTATGTTTTTAATGGAATGCTAATCCAATTCAATTACATCTATGTCATCATTGCTCAGATTCAAGATGGTCGATGCGGCCATAAACCACACCGCCGTCGAGGTGAAGGCTCCCGAAGGACGTCCTTCGGACTATTTCGGGAAACGGGTATTCGGGCGTGCAGCCATGCGCAAGTATTTGAACAAGGCTACTTACGACGCCCTTGTCGATACGATGGAGAACGGTACGCCCCTCACGCGGGAGGTTGCCGACGGTATCGCGGCGGGCATGCGCCAGTGGGCGCTGGAGCACGGTGCCGACCACTATACCCATTGGTTCCAGCCCCTGACGGGAGGTACGGCCGAGAAGCACGATGCGTTTGCCGACCCGGACGGCTTGGGCGGGGTTCTGGAGGAGTTCTCCGGCAAACTGCTCGTCCAGCAGGAGCCCGATGCGTCGTCGTTCCCCAACGGAGGCATCCGCAATACGTTCGAGGCTCGCGGTTATTCGGCCTGGGATCCGACCTCGCCGGCCTTCATCGTCGACACGACGCTCTGTATCCCGACCGTCTTCATCGCCTATACGGGCGAGGCGCTCGATTACAAGGTGCCGCTGCTGCGCTCGATCTCGGCGGTGAACAAGGCCGCGACCGAGGTGTGCCACTATTTCGACAAGAACGTGCAGCGGGTCATCTCGTATCTGGGCTGGGAGCAGGAGTATTTCCTCGTGGACGAAAGCCTCTGGGCCGTACGTCCCGACCTGATGCTCACCGGGCGTACGCTGATGGGGCATGAATCGGCCAAGAACCAGCAGTTGGAAGACCACTATTTCGGTGCGATCCCGACCCGTGTGATGGCCTTCATGAAAGACCTCGAATACGAGTGCCTGAAACTGGGCATCCCCGTCAAAACCCGCCACAACGAGGTGGCGCCCAACCAGTTCGAACTGGCGCCGGTCTACGAGGAGGCCAATCTTGCCAACGACCACAACCAACTGCTGATGACCGTGATGGACAAGATCGCCCGCCGTCACAAGTTCCGGGTGCTGCTGCACGAAAAGCCCTTCAAGGGGATCAACGGTTCGGGCAAGCACAACAACTGGTCGCTGGGGACGGATACGGGCGTGAACCTGCTGGGGCCCGGTAAGACCGCGTCAGAGAACCTGCAGTTCATCACCTTCCTGGTCAATGCCATTTCGGCCGTACACAAGCACAACGGCCTGCTCAAGGCGGCGATCATGAGCGCCACGAACGCACACCGCCTGGGAGCCAACGAGGCGCCCCCGGCAATCATCTCGACCTTCCTCGGGACGCAGGTGTCGGCCGTGCTGGACAAACTGGCGGCCAGCAAGGGCGACGATGCGATTCGCTTCGACGCCAAGAACGTGTTCAAGATGAGCGGCATCTCGCATATCCCGACGCTGCTGCTCGACAATACCGACCGTAACCGCACCTCGCCGTTCGCGTTTACGGGCAACCGGTTCGAGTTCCGCGCCGTAGGTTCTTCGGACAACTGTGCCGAGGCGATGATCGTGCTCAATGCGGCGATGGCGCACGAACTGGCCGAGTTCAAGCAGAACGTCGATGCCAAGATCGAGGCCGGCATGAAGAAGGAGAAAGCCATCTACGAGGTGCTCAAACAGATGATCAAGGCCTGCAAGGCCATCCGCTTCGACGGCAACGGCTATTCCGACGAGTGGAAGGCCGAGGCGCGCAAACGCGGCCTGGACTGCGAAACCTCGACGCCGCTGATTTTCGACCGTTACCTCGACAAGCAGACGCTCCGGATGTTCGGCGACACGGGCGTCTTCTCGAAGGTCGAGCTCGAAGCCCGCACCGAGGTGAAGTGGGAGACCTATACCAAGAAAATCCAGATCGAAGGCCGCGTGCTGGGCGATCTGGCGATGAACCATATCGTGCCGATCGCTTCGAAGTATGAGGCATTGCTGCTTGACAAGGTCTACAAGATGTCGCAGATCCCGGGGCTGAACGCTTCGGCCGACATCGAACTCATCAAGAAGATCCAGTACCATACGGCCGAAATACAGCGGCTCACGGCCGGGATGGTCGACGCCCGCAAGGTGGCCAACAGGATCGAGGATCAGCGCGAGAAGGCGATCGCCTACCATGATACCGTAGCCGCATGTTTCGACGAGATCCGCCGCCACATCGACAAGCTGGAGGAGATCGTCGACGACCAGATGTGGCCGCTGCCCAAATACCGCGAGCTGCTTTTCCTGCGCTGATCGCGTTGCATGGCGCTGAAATAGTATTTAAAGGGGTAATCCGGCTTTTCGAAGCCGGATTATTTTTCTATCTTTGTCGACATGAAAATCATTGCAGACAGCGGATCGACCAAATGCACGTGGCTCGTGACCGACGGCGTGCATACCTCGGAATACCGGACGCGGGGAATCAATGCCGTGCAGCACTCCCCGGAGCAAATACGCGAAGCGCTTGCCGAACTGCCGCCGTGCGGCCCCGTCGAGGCCGTCTATTTCTACGGCGCAGGGTGCGGGGGCACCTTCCCCGAAGCGACGGAGAAGATGGTGCGGGAACTCCGCGCGCATTTCGGCACGGGGCGGATCGAGGCCGAGACCGACCTGCTGGGGGCTGCCCGGGCGTTGTTCGGCCGCGGCGAAGGCGTGGCCTGCATCCTCGGCACGGGCTCCAATTCGTGCTGGTGCCGGGGCGGCGAAATCGTGGAAAACGTCCCGCCGCTGGGGTATGTCCTCGGCGACGAGGGCAGCGGTGCTGCGCTGGGACGCAACCTGATGAACGGTATTTTCAAAGGGCATATCCCCCTGCGGGAGGAGTTCCTCGCGGCGCATGGGCTGACCTATGAGGAGATCATCCGCCGGGTCTACCGCGAGCCGTACGCCAACCGTTTCCTGGCGTCGTTCGCGCCGTTCGTACATGCGCACCTGGATTGCCCCGAGGTGCGGGCTATGGTGGCGGGAACCTTCGCCGATTTCGCCCAACGCAACCTGAGCCGCTATCCCGTGCATCTGACGGTCGCCTGCATCGGCGGCGTTGCCGCCGCATTCGAAGGGCTGCTGCGCGAGGTGCTCGCACATGGGGGTTACCGGGTCGGCCTGATCGCCGCATCACCTGCCGAAGGACTTATCGAATACCATTATGGAAAATAGAATAACCGAACAGGCTTCGGCCTACGATAATTTACAGCGGATGTCGGTGCACGACATCCTGACGGGCATCAACCGCGAAGACGCACGCGTCCACGAGGCCGTGGCCAAAACCATCCCCGTGATGGAACGGCTCGTGGAGCGGGTCGTCGAACGCATGGAGCGCGGCGGGAGGATGTTTTACATCGGGGCCGGTACGAGCGGGAGGCTGGGTGTGACGGACGCCTCGGAGCTCCCTCCGACCTATGGCGTGCCCTTCGACAGGGTCATCGGCCTGATCGCCGGCGGCGACGGTGCACTGCGGCGTGCCGTGGAGAATGCCGAGGACGATACCGCAGGGGCTTGGCGCGACATGGCGCCCTACCATCCCACGGCGGACGATGTCCTGGTCGGGATCGCCGCGTCGGGTACCACCCCCTATGTGGTCGGCGGCCTGCGCATGGCGCGGGAGCACGGCCTGTTGACCGCCTCCATTACCTGCAATCCCTCGTCGCCCGTGGCGGCCGAGGCGGAATATGCGCTCGAAGCGGTCGTGGGGCCGGAGTTCGTGACGGGGTCGACCCGCATGAAGGCGGGCACGGCACAGAAGCTGATGCTCAACATGCTGTCGACGGCCGTGATGATCCGCCTGGGGCGTGTCGAGGGTAACCGCATGGTCAACATGCAGTTGACGAACGACAAACTCGTGGGGCGCGGCACGCGCATGGTGGCCGAGGCTTCGGGGCTTTCCGAGGCGCAGGCACGGGCGTTGCTGCTGCAATACGGGTCGGTGAAAAAGGCGTTGGAGCATGCACCGAAGCCTGAGTGAGTATATCGCCCTGCTGGAGCGCGAGGGCGAACTCGTCCGCATAGCGGCTCCGGTGTCGCCGGTGGAGGAGATCGCCGAGATAACCGACCGGGTTTCGAAAATGCCCGGCGGCGGCAAGGCGTTGCTGTTCGAAAATACCGGCACGGAGTTTCCCGTGCTGACCAACATGTTCGGTTCCGCACGCCGCATGGCGCTGGCGCTGGGCGTCGGGTCGCTCGGCGAACTCTCGGAACGGGTCGACGGATTGCTGCGGCAGGCCATGGCGCCGCGCCCGTCGTTCGCGGACAAGCTGCGGGCGTTGCCGCTGCTGGCCGGGATGTCCCGCTGGTTCCCGCGTACGGTGTCGGGGCGGGGCGAATGCCAGCAGGTCGTGCAGACGGGTGCTGAGGCGTCGCTCGCGGCGCTTCCGATCCTGAAGTGCTGGCCGGCCGACAGCGGGCGTTTCGTAACCCTGCCGATGGTGAACACGGTCGATCCCCAGACGGGCGTGCGCAACGTCGGCATGTACCGCATGCAGGTCTTCGACGACCATACGACGGGCATGCACTGGCATATCCACAAGACGGGGGCCCGGCATTACGATGCCTGGAAACGCTCGGGGCGGCGGATGCCCGTGTCGGTGGCGCTGGGCGGCGATCCGGCCTATACTTATGCCGCGACGGCGCCGATGCCCGACAACATGGACGAATACCTGCTGGCCGGGTTCCTGCGCCGCCGTCCCGTGAAACTCGTGAAGTGCGTCACCAACGATATTTATGTCCCGGCCGACTGCGATTTCGTGATCGAGGGTTATGTCGACCCTGCCGAGGAAAAGGTTGTCGAAGGCCCCTTCGGCGACCATACGGGGTTCTATTCGCTCGAAGACCGTTATCCGCTTTTCCACGTCACGGCCCTCACGCGGCGACGGGATGCGGTATACCCGGCCACGGTCGTGGGGATTCCCCCGCAGGAGGACGCCTGTATCGCGCAGGCTACGGAGCGGATATTCCTGGCGCCGATACGCATGGCCCTGCAGCCCGAAATCCGCGACATGACGATGCCCGAGGCCGGAACGGCGCATAACATCGCCGTCGTTTCGATCGACAGCCGCTATGCCGGACAGGCCATGAAGGTCGCCCAGGCGCTGTGGGGCGCCGGGCAGATGATGTTCAACAAATACATGCTCGTCGTCCCGGCCGCGACCGACGTGCGCGATACGGATGCATTGGCGCGGCTCGTGCGCAACCTCGACCCGCTGCGCGACATAGTCCGCAGCGAGGGGATTCTCGATGTCCTCGACCACGCGACGGCAACGCCGGGCTTCGGCGGAAAAATTGCATTGGATGCTACGGCCTGCGGTGCCGGGTGCGGGTGCGTGAATCCGCAGGAGCCTGCAACGCGTGTGCCTGCCGATCCCCCACGGGGTGTCGAGGGCGTGCGTCCCGCAGCGGATGGCGCAATATCCGGGGCTTGTGACGGGCAGGGTGACGGCGGGCAGCCCCTCCTTCCGGCCGGCTACCGCTCTGACTTGCTCGAAAAATGGGGCGTGGCGGTCGCCTTCGCCGCGCCGGACGCCGAAGTGCCGGTTCCGCCGGGGGGGAAATACCTCGCCGTATTCGACCCGGCGGCATCGGAACTCACGGCTGCCGAACTTTTGTGGCTCGCTGCGGCCAATACCGATCCGCGGCGTGATGTGCGGACGGAAGGTGCGGCGTTGGTGATCGATGCCCGGAGCAAACGCCCCGGGGCGGGGGAGAACCCCGGCCGTTTCCCGAACGTCGTGACCGCGTCGGAAGCGACTGTCGCTTTGGTCGACCGCCGCTGGCCGGAATATGGCTTGGGGGCGTTTGTCGGTTCGCCGTCGCGGCGTTACCGCCGCCTGCTGCTCTCCGACGGGGCGCAGTGGCGTTGAGGGGGGGCTGACGGGGGCCGTAGCCCATTTCGTGGTGCCGGGGTTGTTTTCAGGGCATCCTGCCGGGGGATGACCGGTGATAAATAGTTTCTGCATATGGCAAAATTTTTTTCAGACCGTGAAATCCGCGCCGTGGCGGTATTCCTGCCGCTGGCGGGATTGCTTATAGGCGGCATCGTGCTCCTGCGTCCCAAGGCCGATCCCCAAGCAGCTTTTGTGGCCGGGATGGAGATGGAAGGGCGGGCCGATTCGGTTGATCTGCGGCCGTTCGACCCCAATACCGTGGACTACGACGGACTTCGGCGGCTGGGCCTGTCGAAGCACGAAGCCGTGAGCCTGCTGAAGTACCGCGCTGCGGGGAAGATCTTCCGTATCCCGGAGGATGTGACGCTTTGCTACGGCATCAGCGATTCGATCTACCGCCGCCTGGCTCCCTATATCCGTATCGGGCGCAAATATGCCATCGCGCCCCGGCAGTATCGTACGGGACGTGTCGTGCCCGAACCCATGCCGCCCACGCGCTTTCGCATCGACACCGTGGGGGCGCGTTACCTGCGGGCCATCGGGGCGTTGTCCAAGCGGCAGGCCGAGGCCTTCATCCGCTGGCGCGACCTGAGCGGGATCTACGACATGGAGGAGTTGCGCGCCTGCTATGTCGTGAGCGATTCGGTGGCTGCGGCGCTCGAACCCTATATTATCTTTCCCGAGCGCGGAGCTGCGCCGGTCGACGAACCCGTGGAGATCAATACGGCCGATTCCGCGACGCTGCGCGGTGTGGTGGGGATCGGAGCGCGGACGGTGGTGTCGATCATGAACTACCGCGCGAGGCTCGGCGGATTTGTCCGTTTGGAGCAACTCGCAGAGGTTCCGGGAGTCACGGAACGCAATTATGAGAAAATTTTGAAACAAATTTGCTGCGATAGTTGTGAAATTCGGAAAATTGATATTAACTTTGCAACCCCGAAAGTCCTTAGGCGGCATCCGTATATTCCGCCGCAGAAACTTCGGAAATTACTTAAAACAAGACAGTTGAAAGGAGGTTGGAGTACCGCTGAGGAATTGGTTGAAGACAACATATTGACCCGCGAAGAGGCAGCACGGCTGTCTCCTTACCTGCGGTTCGGTACCCGAAGCGGGGCTGACGATACGGACAACGACACGACATGGGGCGAGGTATCAGGTGATGCGAACCCCGGAGGAATTTAAGTAAACGACGAAATTAAAAAAACAAAAAAAAGAATACTACTATGATTATCATGCCGGTAAAAGAGGGCGAAAACATCGAACGCGCCCTGAAGAAGTTCAAACGTAAATACGAGCGCACGGGCGTCCTGAAGGAACTCCGCCGCCGCCAGTATTTCACCAAGCCTTCGATCGCCAAGCGCGAGGCGATGCAGCACGCTGTTTACGTAGAGCACATGTACCGCGACGAGGATTAATCCCCGTTGGTACCCGTATCCATATGCCCCGGCTGAAATAGCCGGGGCTTTTTGTTTTCCTCTTCATTTCCCGACCTTTCTTTTCCACCCCTCTGACCTTGCCGAGCACTTCCACGCTTGCCGGTCTGTATAATCATCTTTTCCAATCTCTCCCTGCCTTTTCCCGGCTCCTCTCTCTTCTTCCCCTGCTTTTTTCCGCTCCTTTCCCTGCCTGTATTTCTGCTGCATTTTGAGTGAAACTAAAAAATATAGTTGAAAAACTATTTAAAATAGTTGTGGGTGAAGTTTTTTTAGTTACCTTTGTTCCCGTAAGCCCTGTCGGCCGATCGGAGCAGGGCGGATAACAGAAACCAAAACCGGTATGATGGAAAAACTGACACGCAGGGAAGAGGAACTGATGCGCTGCTTCTGGGAGCACGGCCCGCTTTTCGTACGCGAGCTCGTGGCGCTCGCCACCGAACCCAAGCCCCATTTCAATACGCTTTCGACCATGGTGCGCGCCCTCGAAGCCAAGGGGTATGTCGCCCACAATACCTTCGGGAGTACCTACCAGTATTATCCGGTGGTGACCGAGGAGGAATTTTCGCGCCGCACGCTGGGCGGGGTCATCCGCAAATATTTCGAGAACTCCTACCTCGGGGCCGTTTCCGCCTTGGTCGAGGAGGAAAAAATCTCGGTCGACGAACTGCGCGAGCTGATCGACCGTATCGAAACCCAAAACCGTCGTTAGCCATGTACACACTGATGCTGTACAGCCTGAAGGTCGGCGCCTGCCTGGCGGTGTTCTACCTTTTCTTCAAATTGCTGCTGAGCCGTGAGACCTTCCACCGCCTGAACCGGATCGTGGTGCTGGCGGCGATGGTGTTGTCGTTCGTGTTGCCGCTGTGTGTCATTACGGTCTATCGCGAACTCCCGGCCATGCCGGAACTCCCGGTGACGGAGGATGCGGGCTACGCCCCGTCCGCGGAGCCGGAATCCCAACCTTTCCCGTGGGATAAGGCGGCGACGGCCGCTTTCCTTGCGGGAGCCGCCGCTGCGTTGTTATGGACGCTCGGGTCGGTATGCTGCGTATTGCACATGATCCGCCGGGGGCACAGGGAGCGATTGCGCGACGGTTCCGTGCTCGTACGCACCGACCAGCCGGTCGTACCGTTCAGCTGGTACCGGTATATCGTGATGTCGGAAAAGGATCTGGCCGAGAACGGCGAGGCGATCGTGCTGCATGAGAAGGCTCACCTGAGGCTGCGCCACTCGTTCGACTTGTTGGTGACCGACCTTGCGGGGTGCCTGCAATGGTTCAATCCTGCGATGTGGCTCTTGCGCCGTGAGTTGCGCGCCATCCATGAATACGAAGCCGACGAGGCGGTGCTGGACAGCGGCGTCGACGCCCGGCAATACCAGTTGTTATTAATAAGGAAAGCTGCCGGCGGGAGGTGGTACTCAGTCGCCAACAGCTTTAATCACAGTAAACTTAAAAACCGTATTACCATGATGTTACGTAAAAGATCGTCGCGGTGGGCAGGGGCCAGGGTGCTTTTCCTGCTGCCGTTGACGGGGCTTGCCCTCGGGGCGTTCGCCCGCACCGCCTATGTTTTTCCCGATGACAAAGGTAAAAAAGAAAATGTTTCGATCCGCATCGAAGGGGCGAATTTTTACTCTTCAGACGGAAAATCCGGCAAGCCGCTTTTCGTGGTCGACGGCCTCGAGGTGGCGTCGATAGATACACTGTCGCCTGACCGGATCGCTTCGGTGACGGTACTCAAGGATGCTTCGGCAGAAGCCCTGTACGGCGAGAAAGGCAGGAACGGCGTAGTGGTCGTTTCGACGAAGGATGCCGCCGGCGGTGCGCGGGATTATTCGGTCGACGCCGAGGACGGCTCTGTCAAGGTCGTGGTGCGCGGTTCCGGGAAGATGTCGGATGTCAGGGTGGTCGGCAGTTCTACGGTGCCCGCAGATAAGGCCGGGATCGACGCCGGTGCGAAAACCCGCGGACATGTCGTGTCCGTTACCGGCAGCGACGGGAAGAAGACTGTCGTCAGCCAGAGCCGGGTGACCGTCACTGACGACGGGGGCGTGACCGTCATGAAGACGCAACCGGACGCGGTGCAGGTTGGCGGACTGTCGCCGGGGCAGGCGACCCAGGCCGCGGAAGCCGGGCTCAAAGCCGCAGAGGAAGGGATGAAGGCTGCCCGTGCCGGACTGGAGGCTGCCCGCGAATATATGTCGGGCGAGGAGTGGAAAAAGGCACAGGCCGAACTCGACAGGGCACAGAAGGAGCTCTCTTCGGCACGCAAGCTGTCTGCCGCGCAACTCGCAGCCGTCCGCGAGCAGGAGGAGGCCGTGCGCAAGTATATGGCCAGCGACGAGTGGAAAGAGGCGCAGAAGCAGATTCAGCAGGCGCAGGAGCATTTGGCCGACCCCCGTGTACAGGCGGCCTTGGCGAAAGCTGCCGAGGCCGGGTCGACGGCAGCCGGCGTCGAGGCCCGTCGCAAGGTCACCGAACATATGGAGCAGACGGAGGATGCAGGTACGCTGAAGAGTAGTACGATCGTGATCCGCGGATCGGGCAAGTCGCCGTTTGAAAAGGGAAAGGAACCTCTTCTCGTGATCGACGGCAAGGTGTATAAGGATACCAAGAAACTGGAGGGGCTTGATCCCGGCCGGATCGAGAGCATGTCCATACTCAAGGATGCCTCGGCGGTCGAGAAATACGGCAGGAAAGCCCGCAACGGTGTCATCGAGATTACGACTAAGAAAAAATAATCAGGCCATAAGTATATATAAAAAGTTCGTGCCCGGGACGGTTCTGCCGCCCGGGTTTTTTCGTCGGCCATACGATACGGGCGTGAAACTTGCAGAATTAGGAGGGAAAAAGTTATCTTTGCATGTAAAATACAAAACAGAAGCTATGAAACGCCTGCTATTTTTTCTTACGGTCGCAACGCTCGTTTCATGCGGCCGGACATTCGAGCAGCGCACGGCCAAATATGCCGAGGTCGGATCCGTGAACGATAACCGTGCTGCGGTGCTCGATATTAACGAAGGGGTCGGCCGTTGGGGGTATGTCGACGGGACGGGACGGCTGGTCATCGAATGCCGTTATGCCGATGCCCGGAGTTTCGACGACGGACTGGCCGCCGTGCAGGAGCCCGAAGGGCTCTGGGGATATATAGATACCGCAGGCCGGGCGGTCGTGGCTCCGCAATTTACGGTGGCCGGGGCGTTCGACGACGGCATGGCTTGGGTACAGGTCGGCGAGCTCTGGGGACGTATCGACAAAACGGGGAAAACCATCATCCCCTGCCTTTATTCCGAGATCGGCGAACCCGACGAACGGGGCTGGATGCGTGTCCTGCGCGACGGTAAATGGGGCATCCTGCGCCAAGACGGCGAGGTGATAGTCCCCTGTGCCTATAACCTGATCGGCGAGCCGAATGCCTACGGGCTGATCCCCGTGACGAGCGACGGCAAACATGGCTTCCTCGGTGCCGACGGGCGTGAGGTGCTGCCTTGTTTCTTCTCTTATATTTCCGATTTCAAGGATGGCTATGCCCGGACGAACTACGGCGGCAGCATGGTGCTGCGCGACGAGCCCTACGGCGGCCAGTGGGGACTTATCGACACGCTGGGGCACGAGACGATCCCGTGCCGCTATTACTACCTCGACACCCCGGGCGAGGGGCTCGCGGCGTTCAGGCTGGAGCAGTTCGGCAATTACGGGTATGTCGATGTCAAGGGGAATGTGGCTATTTCACCCCGTTTCTCCGTGGCGCGGCCCTTCTCGGGCGGGGTGGCCGTGGTGAGCTACAACAATGTCAATTTCGGGCTTGTCGACCGCAACGGCGGTGAAGTCAGCTCGTTCCGCTATAAACGCATCGGCAGGTTCAACGACGGGCTGGCGCCTTTCAATACCGACCTCTACGGCATGAATTTCCAGGGTATGGAGCCCCGTTGCGGCTATATCGACACCGAGGGACGCGAAGTGATACCGGCCAAGTGGGACGATGCCGCCGAGTTCAGCGAGATGCGTGCCGCCGTGATGCGCTTCGGTACCAATGCCGAAGATTTCTACGATGCCCGCTGGGGCTATATCGCCACGAACGGTCAGCTGGTCGTGCCGCTCAAGTACCACGAGGCCTATCCGTTCAGCTGCGGACTGGCGCGTGTCTTCATCAAGGGGCTCGGGTACGGGTATATCGACCGGCAGGGGAACGAAGTCGTTCCCTGCAAGTACCAGGAGGCCGAAGATTTCCACGATTTCAGAGCAAAGGTCAAACAATACGACCGGGTGCTGACGATCGACGAGACAGGGCAGATCGTCGAGCAATGACGCTCCCCGGGCGGGAAATGGCGAAAACGGGGGCCGTGGCCTCCGTTTTTTCATGCCTGCGGCTTTCGCTTGCGGGCCTGTTGCGGCGCGTTGCGCTTACTTGAACCCTACGATCTCAGGGCGGGTGGGGCGGTAGCGGTACTGTTCGACGCGTGTGGCGTTGGACAGGCGGAAATATTCGCTCTCGACCAGCCCGCGTTTGCCGAATGCGATTCCCAGGCGGATCTGCACCGTGTTGAATACGAGCCGCTCGTTCCTGAGCCGTACACCCAGCCCGAACGAGGTGAAAAAATCGTTCTTGAAGATATTGGGCGAATAGCCGATCAGCCCGAAGTCCGCGAATCCGAAAACCGCGATGCGGAACCCGAGGGGCTGGTAGGGGGTGAAGACCACCGTTTCCGTGTTGAGGATCATGCGGTTGGTTCCGGTGACGTACTCTTTGAGCGCCTGCAACCCGTTGTCGTGGGTGAAGCGGATCATTTCGTCGCTGCCTTCGCCCCGGTTCCAGCCTTGCGTGTAGTTGAACGCCAGGAACTGGCGGATGCGGCTGCGCCGGAACAGAAACAGGTTCGAGAACCACTTCAGGTCTACGTCGACGGCACTGTGGCGCCACATGCCGCTTTTGAGGTCGATGTAGCTTCCCAGCGTAAAGCCGCCCATGATGTAGCCCATCCCCCGGAAACCGCCGGTCTGGTAAGACATGCCGAGGTACATCTCGTCGTTGAACTCGCCCCACGAATAGCCGCTCACCAGCTCGGCTTTGTAACCCGTCGCCAGATACTCGCGGGTACCGAACCCGTAAACCATGTTCGCCGTGTAGAATTTTTCCCGGTAGAGGCCGCCGCCGAAAAGCATGGCGTCGTAATCGTGCAGTGCCGGGTTATAGTCGGCCGTGACGGGCGGGCGGCGGCTGAACCGGGCATAGCTGTAACGGCCCGTCAGGAAGACGCTCGAGTTTATGGAGCGGATGTAGCGCGATTTGCCGCCCCATACGTCGAGGTTGCGGACTTTCACGAGCAGCGAGGTGTCGAGGTCGACCATGTAGCGCTTCGATTTTATGTCGCTGTACGTGAGGCCTATCTCGTAGTCCGTCGGCCGGATGAACTCCTTGCGCAGCCCGAGGTTCAGCTCCGAGTTGTAGAAGTCCCGGCCTGCCGAGAAGTCGGCCGTGTAGAATGTCCCCAGCACGTTGGGTATTTTGTATTCCACGATGTTGCCGCCGTAGGAGAAATCCCTGCGGCTGAAATTGGTCTTGAATTTCAGGGTGTTGCCCGTGCCGAAAATGTTGGCGTCCGAAAGCCCGACCATGGTGCGCCCTTCGCCGTGTATGCCTGCGTCGATGCTGATCGTCCAGCTGTCGCGCGTGCGGATGACCATATTCACACGGGTCGAATCGAGCGAGTCGGGTACGACGATCACCTCGGTATCGGAGATGTAGGGGCGCGAGCGCAGCAGTTGCTTGTTGCGGACGACCAGCTGGGGATCGAACTTGTCGCCCGGCTTGAACAGCAGGTCGCGCCGGATAACCCGTTCGCGGGTCAGCATGTGGGTCTTGTTGCCTGCGCGCTCGAACCAGTTGCCGCACGAGTCGAACGGCATCATGCGCTCGATGGTGATGTCGCCTACGGTTTTCCCGGCATAAGGTTCCAGCAACCTGCTTTCGTCCAATACGCGCCCGTTCATCGTCGTATCGAGTACGGGTTTGACGAAGAGCATCCTGTAAAGCATGCGCGGGACTGCGCGGCGGTTGGTTTTGGATTGTATGCTGTCGTAGAGGCGCTGGTTGCGCTCCGAGGTCGCCGTGTTCAGGCTGTCGGGGGAGAACCCGCCGGGGGAGACCCTGTCCGGCGACCGCACGCCGGGGCCGACCGTGCGGGCGAAACAGACGCTTTGCGCAGCGAGGAGGGTCAGCACGAGTATGCAAATCCGGCGATACATATCTTCAAAGATAACGTATTTTTTGATGAAAAAGTGCGCTGGAACCCGCTAAAATGCAGTCTCACGCTGGCAGGAGTTACTCCCGACGAAAAACCGAACGGTGCCGGGTACCGGTATGCCCTGCCGTTGAGACTGACAATGCACCTGTTAAGGCAGCTGTCATTGCGGCTGTTGTGAAGACCGTCGATCCTGCAGCCGTTGCGGCTGACATAGCGGCTGCCTGTCGGCGGGCATGTGCCGGGACAGACGACCGGGCCCGAATAAAAAAGACGACTGAGAAAGTCGTCTTTTTTCTGCCATGCCCGGTTTGCAGGATTACCTGCGCCCCTCTTTGGCTTCGATGCACTCGGTGGCGTGCGGCACTTTCATCAGCCGCTCCTTGGGGATGAGCTTGCCGGTCGTCTTGCAGATGCCGTAGGTCTTATTTTCGATGCGCACGAGGGCCATCTCCAGATTCCGTATGAATTTCATCTGGTGTGCCGCCAGACGTCCGCTCTCCTCTTTCGAGAGGGTCGCTGCGCCCTCTTCGAGGACTTTGAACGTCGGGGAGGTATCCTCCGTGTCGTTATCAGCCGTGTGGGTGATCGTGGCGCGCAGCAGCTCATAGTCCGCGCGCGCATTCTCAAGCTTTTTCAGGATGAGCTGCTTGAACTCTTCGAGTTCGGCGTCGCTGTATCTGGTTCTTTCGTCTGCCATAGTCGTCTTCTCCTTGTTGGTTTTATGTAAAATTAAACAATTTTTCCGTAAACACCAAATTTTATATCGTTATCTACGATATCGTCCGGACGCACCCTTTATATCGTTCTCAGCAAGACGCATTTGCCGTTTCCCGAAGCGGATTTGCCGCCTTAGCCGCCCGTCAGATACGTGTCACGGCTATCCGGATCGGCTCGTCGTCGACATCCGAATCCACGACCACGCCTCCCTCGGGCCGTGCGGCCGCTTTCACCTCGACGGCGAGCGTCTGCGATGCGATATATCCGGCATATTTGGCGATCGCGCCGGCCACGAACTCCTTCTGTTCGATCTCGACGCGGATCTTGTCCGTCACCTCGAATCCTGAGTCCTTACGGATATTTTGGATGCGGTTTATCAACTCGCGTGCCACGCCTTCCGCCCGGAGCTCTTCCGTCAGCGTAATGTCCAGCGCTACGGTAAGTTTGCCTTCCGATGCTACCAGCCATCCCGGCATGTCCTCCGAGGTGATCTCGAAATCGGCCGGGGTTACGGTGATTTTTTCAGCCCCCAGGTCGAGTACGGTCTGGGCTGCGGCTTCGATCTGGGCGATACGCTCCTGCGAGAACTCCGCGGTCATGGCGGCGATCTGCTTCATGTATTTGCCGTAGCGCGGGCCCAGCGTCTTGAAGTTGGGCTTGATGCGCTTGGTGATGATGCCCGTAGTGTCTTCGATCAGTTCGACCTCTTTGACGTTCACCTCGTTCATGATGAGGTTCTTTACGGCCGAGATATGCTGTGCCATGGCCGGGTCGAGCACCGGGATGAGGATTTTGGTGAGCGGCTGGCGCACCTTGATCGACACTTTGCGGCGCAGGGCGAGCACCATTGACGATACGCGCTGTGCCAGGGACATCATCTCTTCCAGGTCGGTGTCGATCAGCTTTTCGTCGGCCTTCGGAAAAGTCGAGAGGTGTACCGACTCGTCCGCGTGGCGGCCGCTGACGGCATTCAGGTCGCGGAAGATACGGTCGGTGATGAAAGGTGCGAACGGTGCCGCGAGCATCGAAACGGTCTCCAGGCAGGTGTAGAGCGTCTGGTAGGCCGCCAGTTTGTCGTCGTTCATACCGCCGCCCCAGAAACGCTTGCGGTTCAGGCGCACGTACCAGTTCGAGAGGTTTTCTCCCACGAACTCCTGGATGGCGCGTGCCGCCGGGGTCGGGTCGTAATCCTCGAGCGAGCGGGTTACTTCCTTGACGAGCGTATTGAGCAACGAAATGATCCAGCGGTCGATCTCCGGGCGCTTTTCGACGGGAACTTCCGGCTCCTTGCCCGTAAATCCGTCCACATTGGCGTAGAGCGCGAAGAACGAGTAGGTGTTATAGAGCGTCCCGAAGAACTTGCGGCGTACTTCGTCCACGCCGTCCCGGTCGAATTTGAGGTTGTC
>ERZ773237.910-NODE-910-length-29239-cov-19.228104_pt1 | contig 29239 bp, 19 predicted proteins | sample MGYA00580990_ERZ773237 | MGnify/ENA primary metagenome ERZ773237 (study PRJEB29015, sample SAMEA2737749) | human gut metagenome | biome: human gut; feature: human-associated habitat; material: faeces | place: China | collected 2012 ...
GCTGGAAGATGCCGTGGAACGCAGCGAATACACCGCCATTGTGCGGGATAAGCTGCTGCGCTGCCCGATGCTGGGCGGGCGGTATGAATATGTCATCGGCACGCACCTAAATACTGGACATATCCACTCCCACGTCGTCTGGAATTCCGTCAGTCAGATTGACGGCAAGATGTACCACAGCAATTATAGAAGCTATGTGACGGAAATTCGGGCAATCTCGGATGAACTTTGCCAAAAATATAAGCTGTCGGTTATCGACACCGAAAACTCCACTCATGTGGCAAAGCCCTACGCCGAGTGGATGGCTGAGAAGAACGGCCAGCCTACATGGCGTACAGCCATCCGGCAGGATGTGGACGATGCTATCCAGCAGAGCCTTACATGGCGGCAGTTTCTTACGGCATTGGAACGCAAAGGATATGAAATCAATTTTAGCCGCAAGTATCCAGTTCTGCGCCCACCCGGAAAAGAACGCTTTGTTCGATTCAAGACGCTGGGAAAGCGCTACACGCTCGAAGCCATCCAAACACGCATCCTATATCCACGAAGTTACCGCCCTTATGTGGAAAATCCTCCAACAATCCAACGTGGCCGTCTGCACAACGGAAAGCGTCCCCGCCGCAAGTTGACAGGGCTGCGGGCGCTGTACTACCGATACTTATACGAATTGGGTGCGTTGCCTCGCAAGCCGCGCCGAGCAAGTTATGCCGTGCGGCAGGATGCCTACAAGTTGGATCAGCGCATCCGACAGATGGAATTTCTATCCTGCAATAGCATTGATACGCTGGCACAGCTTGAAGCCTACCGCCAAGCCAAGCTGGGTGAAATTGTCCAACTCACTACAGAGAGAAAATCACTGTACAATGCAAACCCGGATAGTCCGCGCATCCAACAAATTACCGCTGCCTTAAAGCAGCTTCGCCAAGAAGAACGCCTCTGCCGCAAAATCACAGAACATTCAATCGAGGTGCAGCAGCACCTCACCGAAGCCCGCCGTGACCGCGCCGAACAGCAACAGCGCGAACAGGAACACAAGTGTGACCGCCGCCCCAATATTGATTTGACACTATAATCTTGAAAGGAGCAATGCCTATGAAGTACCCCAACAAAGACTACATCGAGCACCTGCGCCGCAAGTACCCGCCCGGCACGCGGCTGCAACTCAGCTGAATGGAAGATGAAATGGCCGTTCCGCCCGGCTCTATGGGTACGGTGGATTTTATCGACGATGCCGGACAGATCCACATGAATTGGGCTTGCGGGCGCAGTCTTGCACTCATCCCTGGTGTGGACTCGTTCAGCCGCTTGCTCGCGCCCAAGGAAAAGGACGGTGACGCCAGATGAATTACGGCTCTGAACCCGCAGACCAGGTCGTCCGCTACTCGCTGGAGGGTGCGGAGTTTGCTCTGCGTATCTCCGGCACCGCTGCGAAAAACTTCTTTATTTTCGCCCAAGCCGTACTGCACGACAGCAAAAAGACCCACGGCAAAACGCACCTTATCCGGCTGCTGAAGGAGCAGAAGCCGCTGAAATTCTTCACGGTGGACAAGTATGATATGCGCGCCTTTGCCCGTGCCGCAAAATCCCACGGCTTGCTGTTCTGTCCCATCCGCGACAAGATGGATCCCGACCATATTGAAATCGCCATTTTGCAGGACGATGCGTCCAAGGCCAACCGCATCATCGACAAGCTGCAACTGGCCGTTGTGGACACCGGTACGGCAGAGCTTATCGATACTGTGCAGCAGGAGCGCGGCGAGTCTGCCCCGGAAACCGAGCGCGTCCAGACCGAGGACGGCGCGGTGGATTTTGAGATCGGCGCAGACGAGGAACAGTTCAACATGGGTTTTCCGCAGGGCTCGGAGAACGCCAGTCCGTCCGAGCCTTTCTCCGACAGCAGCAAATCTTTTGCAAACTCGCCGTCGCCGCGCACCGATCAGCTTCGGGCCAAGGGTGAACGCCCCAGCGTTCGCATGGAACTCAGCGACATTACCGCCTACCTGCGCCGCAAGGTCGAACCGCCGAAAGACCATATGCCAAGAATGCCGGTAAAAATCAAGAGAAAGGAGAAAACACTGTAAATGGACTTGAACAAATATCTCAACAACGCCGCGCCGTCAGAACCGCAGTATTCTAAGGAGGAATACGCCGCCATGAAGAAAGCCGAGCGTGATGCCGTTTGGGCACAGGTGGATGCCCGCATGGGAGAGGTGCTGGCAGATGGTCCGGCATTACAGGGATTTCTCGACTTTATGTCGCAATGCCGCAGCTCGCTGCTAAACCAGCTTCTGCTGTCCGGCCAGAATGCCGACATTACGGATGCCCGCACATTCCAGCAGTGGAAAGATGCCGGGCGGCATATCCGCACTGGCGAGGAAGGCTAGCCTATTTGTCACCGTGTTGTCCTTCATCATGATTTTGACCGTCTATCACCATTCGCAGCAAAACGGTCGATACGCTGGCCACGGACTACCACTTCACGCAGGATCAGTGCGATATTCTGCACCTGCTGCTTTCCGACGAGATGTGTCCCATGCTGGTAGCTTTGTGCGGTTCGGGCCTTGGTGCTGGCACCGGCACCCCGCCCGCCGGGGACGGAACGCTGCTCTGGCCTTTGCCGGGACATACCATGCTGACCACGCACTTCGGAGAGGTGGACGCTTTCGGCAATGCCGGGCATCGCGGCACGGATATTCCCGCGCCGGAAGGCACGCCCATCTTGGCTGCTCACAGCGGCACGGTGCTGGTCAGTGGTTGGAACGACAGCTACGGCAATCAGGTTCTGCTGGATAATGGCGCGGGCTTGTCCACGCGGTACGCCCACATGACAGCAACAGCCGTCACGGCGGGCGAAACCGTGACGGCAGGGCAGGTTATTGGGTATGTAGGCAGCACGGGGGATTCCACGGGAAACCACCTGCATTTTGAGGTGAGCGTTGGCGGGGTGTTGACGGATCCGCTGGGCTATGTAAAGGTATCATGAAAATTTCAGCTTCAAACAAGCGTACGCCCAACGCCTTGCAAGTACCCGGTTTTGTGCACCGAAAAAGCCGGTTTCTTCCCCCGACCGGGATGGAGCTCCCGTGCTACAATACTGGTATCGAACCGGCAAGATCTTCTAGTATAAAACGCGCGGGTGGGGTTTCGTGAACGATGCGATGGCGCTGGCCCGGTGGGCTTGCGAGACGATGATGCGGCGGTTTGCGCCACAGGACCTGCCCCCAAAAGGGCATTTCCACTACCACCAAGGACGCCGTGTATGCCCAGTATGCCCACATCCCGCGCTGTGCCTGTGGCGGCTACTGCCACAAACCCGACCTGCCCGGCCAGATGTGGCTGGACGGTCTGTACATGGGCGGCCCCTTTCTGGCCTGATACGCTGCCCTGACCGGCCATCCGGCGCTGTGGCAGCAGGTGGCGGAACAGATCTTTTTGATGGCGCGCAACACCCGGGACGACGCCACCGGCCTGTGGCGCCGCACCCATTGACAATGCCCTGCGGCAGCCCCTATAATGGTATCATCGACAACAGGGCAGGGGTGCCCGGCACTGCAGGGGCAGGCTGGCGCCGCAGCCCTGTTTTTGGCGGGCTGCCACGGCCAAAAAAGGAGGAAGTCACAGGATGCAAAAACTGCTGCGCCGCTTTCACAATCTCTCCCTCTCCCAAAAGATGGTGTCGGCTTTTTTCGCCCTGCTGCTGGTGATCTGCCTGGTCATGCTGGCGGCGCTGAACATCTCCTTCGGCATCTACGACCAGAACCTGTACGAAAAGTCCCTCCAATCGCTGGACTTTTTTGCCCGGCAGGTCAGCGACGAGCTGGAGGATGTGGAGAGCTTTACCTACGATCTGGCGGTGAGCCCCGAACTGCAGCAGCAGCTCTCGGAACTCAAAACGCTGGCCTTTGGCACCTCCGCCTACGACTATGCCCGTTACCAGCTGTGGGTGCAGCTGATTCAGGAGGCGCGCACCCACCCCATCGTCAAGAACATCCGCTTCATCGACACCAACGGCAGCGAGATGCTGGTGGGCACCGACACCGGTCCCATGGACACAGCCTCCCTGCTGGAAGCCCTCCATCAGGCCTACGGCGCTTATCTGCTGACCAGCCCCACGGCGGACTATCCCTATCTGGTAGGCGGGCGGGACATCCGCAAGCACATCGACTCCAGCATGGAATACCTGGGTAGCTGCCTGGTCACCTGCGACGCTGCCGGCGTGATCCAGCGGGAGCTGCAGGGCATGACCTCCTCGCCAGGCACCCTGTATGTTGCCGCCGGGGACACCATGGTCTACCGCGGCGCCGAGGTCGATCCCCCGGCGGTGGAGGGGGACCATGGATACCGGGTATGGCGGCAGGACGGGCAGTCCTACTTCGTGTGCTGGATGACTGACCCTGCCACCGGCTGGCTGTATCTGAACATCTTCCCCTACAGCCAGATCTTCGGCCAGACCATGGCCCTTCGCTTCATCGTGCTGAGGGTGTTCGTGGCCCTCTTTGTGGTGGGCGGCCTGGTGATGCGGGTACTGGCCCGGCTCATCACCCGGCCGCTGGCCCGGCTGAGCGCCTCGATGAAGGTGGTGGAGAGCGACGACTTTGAGGCCGCCCTGGCCATGCTGCCCGACCACCCTTACCGGGACGAGACCGGCCAGCTGACCGGCGAGTTCCGGGTCATGCTGCAGCAGATCGACACCCTGATCCGGGAAAACTACAAAAAACAGATCCTGCTGCAGCAGACCCAGTACCAGATGCTCCAGGCCCAGATCAACCCCCATTTTCTGAACAACACGCTGAATACCGTGAACTGGATGATCCGCGCCGGGCGCAGCGAGGACGCCGCCCGGGTGGTGGTGGAGCTGGGCCAGCTGTTGCGGGCCGCCCTGGCCCGGGAGAGCGCCACCACCGTGGCCCGGGAGGTGGAGCTGGTCCAGAGCTACATCGCCATCCAGGAGTTCCGCTACCACGGGCGGGCCGCCTTCCAGGTAGAGACCGAGGGCACCCTGGACCGTTGGACCATGCCCAAGATGATCCTGCAGCCCCTGGTGGAGAATGCCATCCTCCACGGGGTGGAGAACAGCCTGACCCCCTGCACCATCACGGTGACGGCCCGGGAGCAGACAGCGGACATCCTGCTGGAAGTGCACAACACCGGCCCCTGCATGACGCCGGAGGAATTGGACGCCGTGCGCCGTTTTGCGGCCAAACCCAAGGGCCACGGCATCGGGCTGAAAAACATCAATGACCGGCTGCAGCTGTATTTCGGCAGCTTTGGCTGGCAGATCGACAGCGACCCGGAGCAGGGCACCCGGGTGCGGATGACGCTGCCCAAGAAGGAGAAAGAGGATGTACAAACTGCTGATCGTGGATGACGAGGAGATCGAGCGCGAGGGGATGGCCCATTTCATCCCATGGGAGGAGCAGGGCATCCAGCTGGTGGGCACCGCATGGAACGGTGTGCAGGGGCTGGAGATGATGGAGCGCCTCCGCCCCGACATCGTCCTGGTGGACGTGAAGATGCCGGTGATGAACGGCCTGGAGATGATCCGCCAGGCGCGGCAGACCTTTCCCGATGTGGTGTATGTGATCCTGTCCGGCTACGGCGAGTACGAGTTCACCAGCCAGGCCATGGAGGAGGGGGTGCGCCACTACCTATTGAAACCCTGTGACGAAAAAAGGATCCGGGAGGTTCTGGACAAGGTCAAGGCCGAGCTGTCCGAGCGTCAGGCTCAGGCCAGCAAGGACCGGGACGCCCGGGTGCTGCTGCCCCACGCCCGGGAGCAGATCTTCTGCGATCTGGTACTGGATCGGGCCCAAGTGGGCAGCACCGCCACCTGCCACTTTATGGAGCGGCTTGGCGGGGAAGGCCGGCCGGTGCTTCTGGCCACTGTGCGGCTGACCCGCGGGTTCGACTACCTGGAACGGTTCGTCATCGGCAACATTATGACAGACCTGCTTCCCACCGGGACGCTGCTGTGCACCGGCGGCCAGGAGCAGGACACCTTCCTGCTGCTGGACCCTGCCGCTGGCGCCGGCCTGGAACAGGCCTTCGCCCGGCTGCAGGTGGAGTTCCGCCGGTTCGAGAAAGCGCCCCTGCAGGCAGCGGTGAGCGCCCTCGGAGCCCTGGGCGGCCTGCCGGAGCTCTACCGGCAGACTGCAGCGCTGCTGGCGCTGGGCGGCGGGGAGGAGACCGGTCTGCTGCGGTACGGCGGCGCGGCGGCGGGAAACGGCCCGCTCTTTGACTACCGGGCCATCCAGAACGCCCCCGACTACGAGCAGCTTTTGCTGGAACTGTACACCGGCCTGGCCAAAATGCAGCTGCGCGGGTACGGTTCCGACCGGCAGCAAGCCCTGTGGACCCTGGCCTGGAAACTGCTGGCCGCCGACGCGCCGCTGCCTGAGCTGACCCTGTGCGGCGTGGCCCGGGCGCTGGCCCAGCGGCTGGCACTGCCCCATGAGCCTCGGAACGACCGGGCGGCTCTGCAGATGCGCCAGATCTACGAGGCCGTCTACGACCACCTGGCGGACCCCGCGCTCAACCTGCTCAAGCTGGCCCGGGACTGCCTGTTTGTCAGCGAGGATCACCTGAGCCGGATGTTCAGCCGCCGCACCGGCACCCGGCTGACCCATTTCATCGAGAGCCGCCGGGTGGAGGTAGCCCGGCGGCTGATCGACTGCGACCCCAACGTGACCAACGCCCGGCTGGCCGAGTTGGTTGGGTACCCGCCGGACGGGCGGTATTTCAGCCGGGTGTTCCGCAAACAGTTCGGCATGACCCCCGGGGAATACCGGGAGAAGATACGGAATCAGCCTGCAGACAGGCAATAAATCAAAATTTTGTCGAAGGGGCTGTGGAGCCGGACGCCGCTGCGGCGGCAGTGCGCGCGTGTTGCCCCCGTTGAGCGGGCCCGCGCCTTGCCGGTTTTGTGCACCATGGCCCCCGGCTTTGTGCCTTTTGCTTTGTGCAAAAAACCGATACAATAGGAACTGTCAAAAGGACGTGCACGGTCCACCGGCAGGGAAGGACGCTCCCCTGCGCCTACAGAATAAAAGAAGGAGCAAATCACACATGCGTAAACTGTTCAAGCGTACCGCCGCTGCCGCCATGGCCGGCGCGATGGCTCTGAGTCTGGCGGCCTGCGGCGGCTCCGCAGGAGCCGGCACTTCCGAATCTGCCGGAAGCGATACGGCCTCCACCACAGCGGAGAGCGCCTCTTCTTCCGATGAGGACATCACTCTGCGGATCACCTGGTGGGGCGGCCAGTCCCGGCATGAGTACACCCAGCAGATCCTGGACAAGTACACCGAGCTGCACCCCAACATCCACTTTGAGGCCACCCCCTCCGGCTGGGACGGCTACTTTGAAAAGCTGGCCACCGACACCGCCACCGGCGCTATGCCCGACATCGTCCAGATGGACTATCTCTATGTGTCCACCTACGCGGCCAATAACTCCCTGGCGGACCTGACTCCCTACATGGAGGACGGTACGATGGATACCTCCACCATTGACGAGAGCATCCTGTCCAGCGGTAACGTGGATGGCAAACAGATCGCTATGCCGTTGTCGACTTCGCTCGTCACAGTGGGTTATAGCCCTGCCTGCCTGAAAGCCGCCGGTCTGGAAGAACCCACCAGCGACTGGACCTGGGATGATTTCGCCAATATGTGCAACACCATCTATGAAAAGACTGGCAAGCTGGGCACCTCCACCGGCCCGGTGGACGACACCAATATGTTCAATTACTGGATCCGTCAGCATGGCGAACAGCTCTTTGCCGACGATAACAAGAGCCTCGGCTTTGAAGACGACACTTTGACTGCTGACTATTTCACCATGTGGAAGGATATGATGGACAAAGGCGGCGCTGCTGACCCTGACGAGTACGAGCAGCTGGTGACTTTGGGCATCGAAGCCGGTCCCATTGCAACCGATGAGTGCGGGTTCCATTTTAACTGGAACAACTTTACCAGCCTGATGGCTAACGTTAATCCCAACCTGAAAATGGCTACGCCTCCCACCGTGGAGGGTGGCGTAAGCGGCTTGTGGATGAAGCCCGGCATGTTCTTCTCGGTGGCGGAGACTTCCCAGTACAAGGAAGAATGCGCTGCCTTCATCGACTGGTTCATCAACTCTGAGGAAGCCAACGCCATCATGAAGGGCGAGCGCGGCACCCCTGTCTCCTCCACGGCTCGCGAATACCTGGTGGGCTCTGGCATGCTGAACGAACAGCAGAAGCAGATGTTTGACTATGTGGATATTGCCGCACCGCTTTGCGGTGAGACCCCGGCTCCCGATCCGGTCGGTATTGCCGAAGTGAACCAGGCCTTCAAGGACGCTGCCTACAGCGTGTTCTATGGCCAGGTCTCGGCGGAGGAAGCGGCCGCTTCCTTCCGTGAGCAGGCCAATTCCATCCTGGCGACCAATAACTGATCCGTTCCGGGGGGAGGGCTGCCGCCCTTCCCCCTTTTTCTGTCCCCGGTCCATTCCCGATGAAGGAGGTTTTCTCCGCTATGATGAAAGCGAAGGCAATCAAGCCCAAAGCCCACTACCGAGCCAAGGACAACGCCACCGGCTACCTGCTGCTGGCGCCCTGGCTGGTGGGATTCCTGCTGATGTGGCTGATCCCGGCGGTCATGTCCATCTACTATTCCTTTACCAACTACAACCTGCTGTCCGCGCCCAAGTGGGTGGGCCTGCAGAACTACGTCACCATCCTGACCACCGACAAAAACTTCCGGCAGGCCCTGACTGTGACCTTTGTCTACGTCTTTGTCATGGTGCCGCTTCGGCTGGCCTTCGCCCTCTTTGTTGCCAATCTGCTGAACAAAAAGCACATGGGCATGGCGATGTATCGGGTGCTGTATTACGTGCCCTCCATCATCGGCGGAAGCATCGCCGTTTCGGTGGTGTGGAAGCAGATCTTCGGCAACGACGGCGTCGTCATGAGCCTGCTGAAGGTGTTCGGCATCGAACAGCAGTATTCCCTGGTGGGCAACCCGGGCACCGCCCTGTCGGTCATCATCCTGATGGGCGTGTGGCAGTTCGGTTCCTCGATGCTGATCTTCCTGTCGGGCCTCAAGCAGATCCCCACCTCGCTGTATGAGTCCGCCGCCATGGACGGCGCCACCCCCTTGCAGCGGTTCTGGAAGATCACCATGCCCATGCTGACCCCCACCATCTTCTTCAACCTGATCCAGCAGCTCATCAACGGCTTCCGCATCTTTACCGAGAGCAAGATCATCACCGACGGCGGCCCCATGAACAGCACCCTGACCTATGTGCTGTACCTGTACCGCTCGGCTTTCACCAACTTCCACATGGGCTATTCCTGTGCCCTGGCCTGGATTCTGGTGCTCATCATCGGCGTGGCCACCCTGCTGCTGTTCAAGTCGCAGAAGTTCTGGGTCCACTACGAAGCACAATAAGGAGGGATACCAATGGTTGGCGAATGCAAAAACAAACGTCTTAGCTCAGTGCTGTTCCATGTATTTTCCTGCCTGCTGGGTTTCATCATGATCTACCCGCTGCTGTGGCTGCTGGCTAGCTCCTTCAAATCCAACGACACCATGTTCCACAACACCTACTCCCTGATCCCGGAGACCTGGGACGTGGTGCAGAACTACCTCAGCGGTCTGGCGGGCGTGGCCGGATACAGCTTTATGCACTTTTTCAAGAACTCGGTGATCGTCACCCTGGTGTCGGTGGTGACCAGCATCTTCAGCTCGCTGCTGGCGGCCTACGCACTGGCCCGCGTCAAGTTCCGGGGCTCCGGCTTCTGGTTCGGCTGCGTCATCATGACGATGATGATCCCCAGTCAGGTCATGGTGGTGCCCCAGTACATCATTCTGCGGGCGCTGCATCTCAACGACACTCTGGCCGCCATGGTGCTGCCCTGGTGTTTCGGCTACGCTTTCTTCATCTTCCTCATCGTGCAGTACATGCGCGGCGTGCCCAAGGAGCTGGATGAAGCCGCCCAGATCGACGGCTGCAGCAAGATCGGCATCCTGTTCCGCATCCTGGTGCCGGTGGTGAAGCCCGCCATCGTCTCGGCCTCCATCTTCGCCTTCTACTGGATCTGGCAGGACTTCTTCCAGCCGCTGATCTTCGTGGGCAGCCCCAAGAACTTCACGATCCCGCTGGCGCTGAACATGTACACCGACCCCAACAGCTTCAACAACTACGGCGGCCTCTTCGCCATGTCCGTGGTGTCGCTGATCCCGGTCATCGTCGTGTTCATCGTCTTCCAGAAATACCTGGTGGAGGGCATCGCCACCGACGGCATCAAGGGCTGATACCCCCGCAAAGCCGTTTGCGCAACGCCCGACGTTTTCCAAACACGGCAGGAACGCAGGGAGACCGGGCAAATGCCTGGTCCCCCGTGTGTTCCTGCCGGTTTCTGTTTCAAACACCGGAAGGATGGCTGCCTGGCAGCCACTATCTGACAGATGCCAAGGAACGCCCGGAGTCGGCCCGAAGCGGATGGCAGATCCGCCGCTGTCTGCTATGGACCGATCCGCCAGGCGCAGGAGGAACTGTGCCGGGAACTGTCCCATGTCCACCTTGTCTCCACCGCTTTCGCCGGTATGAAGGCCAGGGGCCTGATGCAGGATGCGTTCCACTATTATCAGCAAGCTTACAACGAAGTAGGGGCGGAAGCCGCCCAAAACGCCGTCCACGCCCTCGGGCTTTTGGCGGCACGACCCAAATAAGGAGGTCCTTTATGGAACTGAACCGCAATACCCGGATCATCGCAGAACATCCCTCCGGCCCGGTGCGCCACGGCATGGACATCCTGCGCCGGGACCTGGACACCGTCTGCCTGCCCACTGCCCGGCCCGGGGGGCAGATCCGGCTGGTACCGGCGGACCTGCCGCCGGAAAGCTGGCAGCTGACCGCCGCCGGAGATACCCTGACGGTGACCGCCGGGAATGACCGGGGCTTTCTCTACGGCCTTTTGGCCATTAGCCGGGAACTGCTGGGGGTGGAGGACTTCTGGTTCTGGAATGACCAGCACTTCACCCCGCAGGAGAGCATCCCGGTGGCCGGGGGCTACGCCCGGCAGAGCCGTCCGGCGGCGGTGCGCTGGCGGGGGTGGTTCCTCAACGATGAGGTGCTGCTGAGCGCCTGGCAGCCCGGCGGAAGCAGCGAGCTGCCCTGGGAGATGGCCCTGGAGGCCCTGCTGCGCTGCGGCGGCAACATGGTGATCCCCGGCACCGGCCAGAACGCCGCCCGCCACCGGGCCCTGGCCCAGCGCATGGGACTGGCCGTGACCCACCACCACGCCGAGCCCCTGGGGGCGCAGTTGTTCTGCGAGGCCTACCCCGACCTGGACCCCCGCTATGACGAACACCCCGCCGAGTTCGAGGCGCTGTGGACCGCCGCTCTGGAAGAACAGGGCCCCGATGTGGTCTGGAACCTGGGGTTCCGCGGCCAGGGGGACCGGCCTTTCTGGGTGGATGACCCACGCTACGACACCCCCGCCGCCCGGGGCACCCTGATGAGCCGCCTTATCCGCCGCCAGTATGAGCTGGTGCAGCAGTGCTACCCCGGCGCGGCCTGCGCCACCAACCTGTACGGCGAGGTGATGGAGCTCTACCGGGACGGCTATCTGCAGCTGCCCCCGGCGGTCATCAAGATCTGGGCGGACAACGGCTACGGTGCCATGGTCAGCCGCCGCCAGGGCAACCACGACCCCCGGGTGCCCGCCCTGCCCGGGCCCGGGGAGCCGGGGCCCCACGGCATCTACTATCACGCCTCCTTCTATGACCTGCAGGCGGCCAACCACATCACCATGCTGCCCACCCCGCCGGAATTCGTGGAGCGGGAACTGGGCCGGGTTCTGGACCGGGGCGTGAAGGAATACTGGATCATCAATGCTTCCAACGTAAAGCCCCACCTGTTCACCCTGGCTTACATCGCCCGGATCTGGCAGGACGGCCCCACCCCCGCCGAGGCTTTCCTGCAAAGCTATGTCCGGCGCTATTACGGCTCCGACGCCTCCCGGGCGGAGCAGGCGTTCCGCCAATATTACACGGCGGCCCTCCATTTTGGCCCCCACGAGGACAACGTGGCCGGGGAACAGTTCGCCAACTATCCGGCCCGGGTGCTCATCAGCCGGTACATGCACGGCGGCGAGGGCTCGGAGCATGAGCTGGACTGGGCAGCCCCGCTGCCCACCTTGGCGCAGCAGGCGGCCTGGTACCGGGACCTCTGCCGGGAGGGCGCCCGCCGCTATCCGGCCCCCGACCCTGATGCCCCCGCCCTGCTGCAGGATAGCGTGCTGCTGCAGATGGATGTCTATCGCCGGTGCTACGCCGGCGGCGCCCTGGCTGCCGAGGCCATCCTGGACGGGCTGGCGGGGCAGTACCTGACCGCCTTCTACAAGGCCGGGCAGGCCCGGGAGGAATACCTGGCCGCCGACGCCGCCCTGCGCAGCCGGGAGCACGGCAAGTGGCAGGGTTTTTACGCCAACGAGTGCCTGACCGATGTGAAGCACACGGCCTGGCTGCTGCGGGACCTGATGGGCTGCCTGCGCAACCAGGGGGATGGCCCCTACTTCTACACCTGGCAGCGCCAGGTGCTCTACACCCCCGCCCAGGCGCGGGTGGTGCTCATCACCAATATGGAGAACCACCTGGACGACCTGGCCCTCTACGAGGCCATGAAACAGAAAAAGCTGCAGCAGCCGTAACCTGCCGCCGAAAGGAGAGCCTGCCATGGACGATACGCCCATCCGCGTTTGCGCCACCGCCGATACCCTGACCCTCTACTGGGACAAACCCGCCGGGGCACCGGCGGACTGCCGTTACGAGGTCTGCGCCGGGGGGCGCATTCCGGTGACGGTGGCCCACACCCACTGCACCCTGACGGGACTTGCCCCCGCCACCGAATATACCCTGGAAGTCTGGCTGGAGGGCCGGTCCCTGGGGACCTGCCGGGCCTCCACCGAACCGCGGCTGCCCCGGCTGGATGCGCGGGACATCACCGTGCGGGACTGCCGCGCCCCGCGCGTTCTGATCCACGCCGTGCCCTACAACAACGATGGCACGCCGGCCCCGCAGCCGCCGAAATTTTCTGACTTTACCTTCACCGGCGTGACGTTGACAGGCCGCGCGCTGGTGCAGGGGGCCTGGCAGGAGGTCTGCCCGGTCGAGGTCGAAGGATTTGAGGAACCGGGCGGCGAGGTATGCAGGGTGCATTTTTACGGCTGTACGCTTGCTGAAAATGGCTGCGAACTGCGGCCGCGGCGCTGCTGCGAAGTGAGCTTCGCGACTGCGCCTGACAGGGAGGAAGACTAATGAATCAGAAAATTTCACCGCTGGATCCGCGCGTTGTCATCCATGGCCGCACGGTGCGTCAGATCCCGCTGCCGCTGTTCTGGACAGCCTCCGGCGTCGAGCTGGAGACCAACGCCAGGATGCTGGCCTTTGTACTGGATGCCAGCTTTACTACCCGCGAGCCGTGGGTGCGTGTGGAGGTGGACGGCGCGACTGTACTGCGCCAGCCGCTCGGCCGCGGACAAAATACCCTGACCGTGTGGCGAGACATGACTTCGGGCAGCTGGCGGCGCGTGCGGCTGTATAAAGAGACCCAGCCCATGCAGCGTGACCCATCTTCGTTGCTGACGTTGGCAACGATCATCTGCGAAGGAGAACTGCGCGCCATACCGCCCCGCCCTTACAAGATCGAAGTGATCGGCGACAGCATTTCCAGCGGCGAGGGATTGGCAGGGGCTGTCAGCACCAAGGATGGTGTCTCCATGGTGTTTTCTACCGAAAACCATTATGCACTGCAAACGGCGCGGGCACTCGCTGCCGACCTGCGCATCCTATCGCAAAGCGGTTGGGGATTGTTAGCAGGCTGGGATAATGACCGGGCCAAAACGCTACCACCATATTACGAAATGGTCTGCGGCCTGGTGCCCGGCCTGCAGGCCGCCGCACTGGGGGCGGCACAGCCGAACGACTTTGCCGCCTGGCAACCTGATATCGTCCTGGTGCACTTGGGGTATAATGACGGTTTTGCACTGGATGAGCCTCCCTTTCAGGATGGTTTTTGTCTGCGGCGAGGCCCTGACGGACTTCCTGACACGGAAACGGCGGAACGTTTTGTGCAGTGCGGCGTTGCTTTTTTAAAGAAACTGCGCCGTTGCAACCCGGGCGCGCGTCTGGTCTGGGCATACGGCATGTTTGGCCAGATGATGCAACCCTACATTATGGAAGCCATCCGCCGGTATACCGGTGAAAGCGGGGATACGGTACAGTATGTGCCCCTTCCTCCTACGCCATCGGAACAAATCGGAGCGAACAACCATCCTTCCGCCGCGGCCCATACCGTCGTGGCAAAAATCCTGTCGGACGCCCTGCGCCCGCTTTTGCCACAATGATCCCCATCCGTACAGGAAAGAAGCATGCGAAAGTGATGGGAAAACGAGGTTCGCTGAATTTGTAGCCGGGTAAAGGGAGAACCTTGGAACGCAAAATACGTCTCGAATTGTGCAGCTTGTACAATTCGAGACGTATTCTTTTGGAAGGGCCAAGTCGAAAAGTTTGATATTTTCCGAAATTCTTTTTATATACCTGGAAAAGTTGGCGCTTTAGAAGCCGCGCACCGCAATGTCCTGGTCTACAACGGCCAGATGACACTGACCTTTGTCAACTACGCAGACGGTCTTTCCCTCGATGACATCGAGATCACACTGGACGCCAGCGACAACAATCCCGTCAGCAACTGGAACTTTGAAGACGGTCTGGATGGCTGGCAGACTAAAGGCACGGTCACGCTGACCAATGCCGTCGATACCGGCAGCCAGGCTGTACAGCTGGCCGACCAGAGCGAAGTGCACCAGACCATCGCCGTGCAGCCGGACACCGACTACATTGCCACTGTGCGCATGAAGGTGGATACGGAGGACACCTTCTCTTCCACCGAACAGTATAGCCTGGACGGCAGCACCCTGATGGGCTGCCTGCGCAACCAGGGAGACGGCCCCTACTTCTACACATGGCAGCGCCAGGTGCTCTACACCCCCGCCCAGGCGCGGGTAGTCCTCATCACCAATATGGAGAACCACCTAGACGATCTGGCCCTCTACGAGGCCATGAAAGCCAAAGCCGATCCGTCATAAAACCACAACAGCGAACCGCCCGGGCAACCGTAAGGCTGCCCGGGCGGTTTTCTGTCGGGAATCAGGTTTGGCGGTACTCGGTTGGGGTCACCCCGTAGCGGCGCTTGAACTGGGTGCAGAACACGCTGTCTGAGGTGTAGCCCACCTGCTCGCTGATGGTCTCCAGCGGCAGGTCGGTGGTCTTGAGCAGGTGGCGGGCCCGTTCCATGCGGGCGGTGATGATGTACTGCCGCGGTGTCGTGCCCACCTGGCTGCGGAACAGCCGGATAAAGTGATACTCACTGAAATGGGCCTGCTCCGCCAGCTGCTGCACCGAGAGTTCCCGATGCAGGTTTTCGTTGATGGTGCGCAGCACCCTGTCCAGCCCGCCGCTGCCCGGGGGCGTTTCCGGCGGGTCCAGCAGCAGCCCCAGCGCCCCGGCGATCTCCCGGGCCATCTGCCCCTCGCCGGGAATGGAGCCGTTGTCGAACTGCTGGAACAATCCAGCCAGGCTGCGGTGCAGTTCCTCAAAGTTTTCGGGGGCCAGCACGGGACCGCCGGACCGGGTGATCCAATCGTAGTAGCCCCGGGCACCGGGCCCGTCAAAGTGCAGCCACAGCGCCTGCCAGCCGGTGGCGGAGGCATAGTGGTGGGGATGGTAGCAGTCCAGCAATACAGCGTTCCCGCGCACCGCCCGGAAGGGTCTGCCGTCGCTCTCTCCCTCCAGTTCGCCGTCCAGGATCACCTCCAGCAGAAAGCTGTCGTAGGAACGGCGGGTCAGCTGGTAGCCGGGCAGGTAGGTGAAGAGCCCGATGCACTGCAGGCAGAGCAGGCTGGACCGGGCCAGGGCCCCGGCGGCGTAGTTGTAATAGCGGGAACCGGGTGCGACCAGCGGTTCACAGGAAAACATGAGCACCCCTCCCCGGGTGATGGTTTATCCCAGCAGAGCCCTGTGCAGCAGGGCGCCCTGGTGGGCGGCGTCGATGGAAAGCACAGCCTCGTAGCAGCGGGCGGCGGTGGCGGCATCGCCCAGACCGTAGCTGCCCAGACCGATGAGGTATTCGCAGTGAGCGCGGTTGCGCTGGGTCAGGTCCTCGTCGAAGAGCTGCAGATCGGGCAGTGATACCGCGAAGTAATCGATGTGAGCCTCATCGTAGTAGTGTTTCTTGCCGTAGGAGATCAGCTTGTGGAACCGGCTGGACGCCCGATCCTCGTCCCCCAGGGCCCGGGCGGCCAATCCCTCGTAGAGGATCAGGTCGGCGGGCTGGTCGTTGTAGTAGAGGGCGCTGGCGGGTTCCTCATCCCCGGCGGCGGCCCAGCGCAGGTGGGCGGCGGCCTCCGCCTCCTGGCCCAGGGCGCGCTCGGCCAGGCCCAGGTAGTAGTAGATGTTGTTGTCCTTGGCACCCTCCAGCTTGCCCTCGCCCAGGTTGTGGGGGAACACCAGAGCCTTCTGCAGCAGCTCCTTGGCTAGGGCGGGCTGCCCGGCGGCCAGAGCCTGCCGGGCCAGCTGGGTCAGGGCCACCGCGTACTGGGTGGTCACCTTGCCCTCGCCGCCCTCCCAGGGATGGAAGGTGTGGGCCATGATGCGGTCGTAGGCCTCCTGATAGCGGCCCAGATCATTGAGCAGCGTCACATACTCCACATACAGGTCGTCCCGGCGCATGGCGGTATTCAGGTGCGCCTCCAGGAAGGCCAGCCGCTGGGCGGGGGTATGGCCCAGCTTGCGGGTCAGCTGATCCAGTTCCAGCAGCACCCGAGCGTCCCCTTCGTCCAGGACGTAGGCTTTTTCCAGGCAGGCAAGGGCCTTCGCGCCGTCGCCCCGTTTGTTGTAGTAAGCCAAGGCCAGGTTGCGCCACACCGTGGGGAAACGCCCGTCCGATCCGGCGCTGCGCTCCCACAGGGCGATGGCATCGTCGTACTGGCGGCGGTCATACCACAGGCAGCCCAGGTAGTAGGGGGCCTTGGCGTCGGCGGGGTTGTGTTCCATGGCGAACTGCAGGGCCGCGATGTCCTCCAGCCGGTTGGGGAAGCAGTAGAGGCTGGAGGCTCCGGCCGCTTCGTCCAGCGCCGCTTGGCTGCGGGCCGCGTCGAACCGGGCGGCATACAGCGCTTTATGATAGTATACCACAGGCGTGGGCTCAGGGCAACGGTCCAGCAAATCGGCGGCCTTCTGCCAGAAGCCTGCCTCGGCCAGGTCGATGGCACATTCCACAAAGGTGGAGGGGCGGCCGCCCATCAGCCGCAGGGCGGTGTCGGTGTCACCCAGCGCCAGGCGGGAGGTGTAGTCAAAACCGTCCAGCCGCAGGTTTTCCTGCAGCCAGGTCCCGGCTTCGGCGTCCCGGCCCAGGGCCTGGAGCAGCAGGCCACGCAGGGCCCGTGCCTTCAGGCTGTGCCCGTTTTTCACCAGGCTGCGCTCCACATGCTCCAGCGCCAGGGCGTATTCCCCGCGCCGGGCGTCGATGCAGGCCAGATAGTAAAAGCTCATCTCCTGCTGGGCGGCGGTCCAGGTAGCCTTGTAGAAGGCGTCGTAGGCTTCCGCCTCCCGGCCCTGGTAGAACAGGGCCAGGCCCAGGCCATAGTAGGCCTCGCTGTCATAGGGGTTAGGGTTGCGCTCTGTCAGCCGGGCAATGGCGGCGCGGAAATAGGGCTCGCTACCGGCAAAGCGGCCCCGGCGCAGCAGCAGCATGCCGTAGGCCGTGTTGGCGCGGCTGTCGCCGGGATCCCGGCGCAGGGCTTCCTGATAGTAGGGGTCCGGCAGGTAGGTGGCGTGGCGGTACTGCTCGATGTGCTGGCCGGTGAACACCAGTTCCTCCACCGTCTGGATCTCCTCCGGCTGCTTGGCCGGTGGCATGGGGTCGGGGATTTTCTCGATGGTCTTGGGGCGCGGCGTATAGCGGAGCAGCTCCCGTCCGCCAGCGGTGAACACCGCCAGGGTCAGGGCAGTCTCCTCGCCGGTGAAGGGCACCTCGGCGGTAAAGATCTGGGTGGGGGAGAGGTCGGCGCTGCGGTCCAGCAGGGGCGCACCGTCCGCCGTCAGCAGCACCCGGGCGACGGGGAAGGGCTGGGTGGTATAAACGGTGACCCTGGCCCGGCCGTCCTGCACCTCCAGGTCGAGAACCGCCTCCTTGCTGGCGTTCTTGACCTGAGCCGCCGCCTTGTAGGGCATGAAGTACTGGGTGAACACCTTTTCCTCATAGGGGGCCAGCCAGGTGAAGTCGGGCTGATTGTCGCAGTACATGCCGGTCATCAGCTCCACATAGGGGCCGTCCGCGTCGGTCAGATTGCGGTCCCATGCCTGGCCGAAATCCCCACAGCCCCAGGTCCATTGCTTTTTGCCGGGGCTGACATGGTGGTCGGCTACATGCAGGATGCCCGCGCCCACGCCGTAGTCGTAGCCGCCCACAAAGTCATAGTCCGAGTGGGCGCACATATAGCTGGTGGGGACCGGGATGTTCTTGTAGCGGGAAATGTCCACCCCGGCGCCGTAGTCATGCTTATAGTAGATGCCGGTGGCGATGGGGAAGTCGCTGACCGCCCGCTTGCCGTGGTCAAACACCGCGTTCACATCGGGCGGAAAGATGGACTGGGTGTTGTCGTTGACCGGCACGGCCGGGTTGGCCCACCACAAAAAGGTCTGGGGCAGCGGACTACGGTTGTACAGCTGGCCCTTGACCTCGATGTAGGCCTTGTCGGGGTAGAGAGTGAAGGATACCTTGCCCTTGGTGCCGTACATCTGGTCCACCTCGCTGCACTCCACCGTCTTGGAGCCGTCGGCATTCTCCAGCATCTGCCAGTCGGTGGGGGCAAAGGTGGTGGGGCGATGGTGCTGGGGCCAGTTGAACTCGATGCCGCCGCTGATCCAGGGGCCCAGCAGGCCCACCAGCGCCGGTTTGATCACATGGTTGTAGTAGACAAAGTCGTAGCCATTGGTCTTGTCGGTGGCGCGCTGGATGCGGCCGCCCAGTTCGGGCAGGATCATGACCTTGAGGTAGTCGTTCTCCAAAAAGACAGCGGTGTACTCTTTGTCCTGTTTTTCGTCCAGGATCTTGTCAATGACCGGGTAGGGGTAGACCTTGCCGGAGGAACCCTGGTAGACACGCTTTTCCAGGAACATTGGGTTCTTGTCGGGCTGGCCCACACCGTAAGTGGGGATGGTGACGGTCTGGGACCAGACCTGGGCTTCATGGGGTCGATACTGCATGATAAAACCTCCCTGGTTTTTGCTTTTTCTGCATCATACACCCGGGAAAATCCGGCCGCACTAGCCAAAACTGCGGCAGAAGTTCGCCAAAATTGCGGTGTCTAGCCCGACCGGCGGAATGCCCGGATTTGTGCACGGTACAAGCCGGTTTTTTACCTTTCCGGCGGCGGCGGCCTCTGCTACAATCGAGAAAGAACCATCCCCCGCCGGGACCCCCGACTCCAGCCAGCGCTGCACGCTGTTCGCCTGCCGGTTCGCCACCGGGGACGACATGGTGGCCATCAAGTCCGGCAAAAACCCCGAGGGCAACCGCATCGGCCGCCCATGCCGCGATGGCCCGGACCCTGACCGAAGCCCTGCGGCCCCTTCTTCCGCCGAACCCCGGGGAAGTCACCTGGGGTAACATCGCATAATTCTGGTGCGCGGCACGGCGGCCAGGGCATGTCAGATGCCAAGAGAAAAGCGCAGGGAATACTGGATGTATACCCGAGCACTTTCTCAACGCAGATGGCGTGCAATGGACGGTGTGACGTGTGCCAAACCGTCAGGTGTGAACGGTGCGGTGTTGCCTTAAATCACAAATACAAAGGAGTGTATTTATGGAATCGAAATTCATCCTCAATCTGATCCACCGCCCAGAGATGGTGCCGGAGTACGCCGAAAAGGTCACCGGCCAGGGCAAGGAGGAGAATCTGGGACGCAAGACCCTGCTGACCGAAAGCCTGGATATCTTCAAGACCCAGCAGGCCATCGCCCACAAGAACGGGCTGAAGACCACCATCCAGATGACCTACGCCAGCCTGTTCAACGACGAGGCGGTGGCCCTGGCCAAACACGACCATGAGATGTATGGCGACGAGATCGGCTCCACGCTGCTGGGCCTTTCCTGCGAGGAGTTCCGCAAAAAGTACCGCACCAAGGATTTCTGCATCTGGATGTTCGATCTGGAGACCAAGAAGCAGATCGTAGACGATGTGTTCGGCAAATTCTATGACCGGTTCGGCTTCTACCCCGCCTCCACCGGCAGCTACTATATGGACGCCCCGCTGATCAACTACATCAAGGAAAAGTACCCCACGATCCAATGCGCCGTGGCCACCTGCTGGGAGGAAGGCCCCAAAGCCTACCACACCTGCAACAACAGCTGGTACACCCTGTTCGACGGCGGCCCCTGGGCCCCCTGGATCCCATCCAGGGCCAACACCCACGCCCCTGCCGCCAACGAGGCGGAGGACAGCGGCATCGTGGCCATCCCCCATCTGTCCCGGGATCTAATCGCCTGCTATGACGGCAACGGTTCCAACTTCGGCACCCATCCCCAGAATGTGCTGCGGGGAATGATCTATGACACCAAGACCTGGGAGCTCCCCTACCTGTACAACCTGATCGACCAGTACCGCTACCAGGAGAAGTTCAACGACGGCTACGCCTACAACATGATGTTCGTAGGCCCGGGCTGGATGAACAAAATGGGCCGGTGGGAAGCCCCCTACGAGCTGCTGCTCCACTCCTACGAGGAGGGCTGCGCCTACTATGGCAAGCTGAAACAGGAGGGCAAGCTCACCGACATGACCATGAGCGAGTTTGCCGGGTTCTACCGCCAGACCCATGGCTACACCACCCCCGAGTGCGCGCTCTGGCGGGACATCCTCTACGGGTCGGACAAGCAGCTGTTCTGGTATTGCGACCCCTTTATGCGGGCCTGCGTCAACATGGACCAGGGCGGTGCCATCGTGGACCTGCGCCCCTACGCTGCCAAACTGGAATGGCCGGTGGGTATCGGCACGCCCCACGTGCAGGACTGCTCCTACCCCTTCCTGATTCAGGAAAAATACCGTGCCGGATACTTCACCCACTATGCGGGTGAGGGCACCGTCCGCTCGGCCAAGTTACGCCACAACGGTGAGGAGGTGGACCTCTGCCTCTGCCGCACCCACGCCCATTTCCGTGCGGAAACGCTGGAAAACGGCCGGACTGCCCGTAAACTGATTCTGGACCCGGTGGAAATCCGCTTTTCTGACTGCACCCTCACGCTGCAGACAGTACTCACTTTTGTGGAAGGGGAGAGCGACATCCGCATCGACCGCCGTATCCTGGAGATGAGCGACCCCGACGCGGAGATCGAGATCGACGAGTACATGGTGGCCTGCTACGGCACCACCGAATACCCCGAGGATATGACGGGCATCCGCCTGTACGCCGACAAGGACGGCGACAACCATGAGCTGGACTACGCCTACCTCTGCCGGGAGTGCGTGGTTCCCGGGGCTGAGCAGATCCGGGCGGTGGTACCGCCCATCCGCACCGTCGTCTCGATGACGGCAAGCGGCCGCGATGCCGCCGGTTATTACAAGGAGGGCTACGCATTCAGCCCCATGTTCACCCTTGGGTACAAGGGCACCATCAAAGAAAAGGAGGCGTTCACCACATGGCTCAAGCTGGCAAGGGAAGACTGAACTACCGCTGCCCCTCCTGCTTTATGCGGGATCTGGACATCGACATGTTCTACGACGAGGACAAGAAGGAATACTACTGCATCCGCTGCCAATACACCGGCACCGAGGAGGATGTGCTGGCCAAAAACGAACTGGTACGGTTCCGCTACCGCTTTATGCACAAGCGGTTCCACATGGATGAATTTGAAACATTCGACACTTGAGGCCGCACAGGATCAGAAGAGGAGAAATCTGCGAAATGAAAAAAGCACTGAGCCTGCTGATGGCGGCGCTGTTCCTGGTCCTCTGCCTGCCGGTGACGGCATTGGCAGAGGGGAAAACCCCGCCAGGCGCGATTTACGGCAACTATGACAAGGAAGCGACGGCCTACATCTGGCAGTTTGGCGAGATGGCTGCGGGGGAAAGCCCCACCGCTGTCTCCTACAGCGATGCGTATGCTTCCATCCGGGCGGGGTTGGCTGCAGGGGACAGCATCTCCTCCGGCGGCATCGCCTTTATCGGTGCCGGCTGCCTGGAACCCAACGACGCCAAGGGCTTTGCCAGCGCCGCCGAAAGCGGACGCTATCTGCTGGTCCGCCCGGCGGTAAGCGGTACACTGGAGATCTGCGTCCGGTTTGACAAAGCTTCCAACACGCGCAAATGCCGGATCTATTACCAGGATCTTGGGGAATTGGATTCGGTGGAGGCTGCTGCCGACCTGAGCGGCCTGAACAAAAACGAGACCGAAATAGGCACCGCCACCACTTCGGACCCCGTTACCTGGCAGTTATCACTGACCGCCGGCCATGTATACGGCTTTGTCACATACAATGATTCCCCGGCGCAGATCACCGCCCTGCGGCTGCTCACCACCGAGGTGCCGGGTGGTCCCGGCGAAGGCGGAGAAGAAGGCGGTTCGGGCAGCGGTGAAATGCCGGCCACTGCCGGCGATGCAGTGACCGGCGTCTGGGATGACAGCCATACCGCCTATCGCTGGACTTTTGGCAAGACTACTGCCGTGGAAACTTCGGCCATCTATGATGCCGCTCCCTCCGGGGAAAATGCCCCCGCCTTGCGTCTTGGCATGGCGGCCGGCGATCACACCGATGCCAGCGGGCTTCACCTTGCCGGCTACGGCGTCAGTGATGATGGCATAACAGCAGCTTCCACCGGACGGTATCTGCTGGTCAAGCCAGCGCAGAACGGCACCATCCAAATGTCGCTCTCCGCCACACTCAGTGGCGGAAAACCCAAAGCTCGCATCTACACGGCAGATCTGGGCGAAGTGGAACTGGCAGCCGCAGACCTGACCCAGTTGCAGAAAGCCGGCGACCCGCTGGCCGCTGTGGAAACGACTTCCGGCAGCGACAGTGGCACAATGTCCCTGCAAGCCGGTCATGTGTACGGTTTTGCGGTGTATGCCGTCAATGCTTCGGACATCCTGCTCTATGACCTGTCCTTCACTCCCAAATCAGACCAGCCCGAGCCTGAGCCGGAACCGGAGCCGGAGCCGAAGCCCGAGCCGGAACCGGAAGATCCTTATAAACCATCCGGCACCAGCCAGACCGAATTTACCTTTGAAGAATCGGATACCGCCGCTTGGACGTTATCCAGCGCCTCTGTCACAGCGGACGCTCACGGCGGTTCCAACGGTCTGACCATCAACAAGAACGGCAGTGCTTCCATCACTGTCAACGATCTGCCGCAGGGCAGCTACACCGTCAGCCTGTGGGCCAAGGGCAGCGCCAGCGGTGCACGCATGTCGGTCAGTGGGACTGGCGGCCCGGACTCGGTGCTCAAACTGGACAACGCCCTTTCCGGCCAGGGCGGCTGGGTGCAGGCGGCCCACCGCAATGTCCTGGTCTACAACGGCCAGATGACGCTTACCTTTGTAAACTACACAGACGGCCTTTCCCTCGACGACATCCAGATCACGCTGGATGCCAACGACAACAACCCGGTCAGCAACTGGGACTTTGAATCAGGGTTGGACGGCTGGGAGACCTCTGGCACAGTCGCCCTGACCGACGCTGCCGATACCGGCAGCCAGGCCGTTCAGCTGGCCGACCAGAGTGAGGTGCACCAGACCATTTCGGTGCAGCCGGATACCGATTACATCGCCACCGTGCGCATGAAGGTGGATGTGGAGGACACCTTTACCTCCACCGAGCAGTACAGCCTGGACGGCAGCACCCTGATGGGGCTGCTGGTGGAACGCACTTCCACCGGCAACCGCGTCAATTTGGGCGTGCGGGGCGTGGACGGCACTGTGCTGCGGCAGGCACCTTCCGCCACCGCGGGTTATTCTCTGGTAACCATCGCCTTCCACACGGGCCCGAATCAGACCCAGGTGGAACTGTATGCCAACACGATTTTTGACGAGGCATACAAAGATTCTGTCACCGTGCACGAAAACACCTTCGGCAGCGAAAATCCCTACCCCAACGGCTGGCAGCGCCCGGATCCCGACCAGGTGGATGTTACCCACCTGGCTGACGGCTGGACCTCCAACGGTTCGCGCTTTGCCTATGTGGACAACTTTGATGTGTTCCAGGTGGACAACACCTACATCAAAGGGGCGGACATGTCCTTCCTGCAGGTGATCGAGGATTGCGGCGGCAAATACTTTGCCAACGGCGTACAGCAGGATGCCCTGCGCATCCTCTCCAATCATGGCGTCAACTCGGTGTTGGGCATGATCTTCGTCCATTCCGGCAACGAAGTATATACCTGGGATACGTTGACCCATCTGGGCACCAGCGTCACCGGCTTCGATGGTGAATATGTCACCGGGCGGCAGCAGGTCGTCGGCTATTTTGATGAGACCCATACCACCGCTCTGGCCCTGCGCTGCCAGGAGTTGGGCATGACTTTCACCCCCAGCTTCCATTACAGCGATACTTGGATCAGCGCCGCCAAGGCCCACATGCCCTATGAATGGCTGGAAACCGACTACGAGGGCAACCTCTCCAACCCGGACATCGAAATGCTGGGAACCGCTGTCTACAATTATGTATACGATTTCCTGACCGGTATGAAAGAGGCCGGGGTGGACAATGTCATCACTGTCAAGAACGGCAACGAGCAGAACGGAGGCTTGCTGTTCCCGGTGGCAAGCGGAATCTCTCAGAATCATGCGGCTATCATCACCGCCTCCAGCCGCGCCGTTCGCCAGGTATACCCCGGAGCTATCAATACCATCCACACAAATACGGGGTACGACCCCAAACAGTTGGAAAGTTTCTTCGGCCGCTTGCTGGGGTATGGCGCCGAATTTGATGGCATGGGGTTCTCCCTGTATGGCGGGCGGGATACTTCGGTCCAGCTGACAATGATGAAAGCCGCGCTTGCAGACGATACGCTGGCCGATTATGACTACATCAATGTGGAGACAGGATTCTCCTATTCTTCCAACAGAAGTCTTATCGGCTTCGATGGGGCCATGGGGCTTACCCAATATTTTGACATCAGCCCCAATGGACAATACAATTACCTGCTGAACTATATTCAGGCCCCTATGGACGTTCCCAATCCTACCGGCGTGACCCGCGGGTTCTACTATTGGAACAGCGAAGCCATCGGCGTGTACGGGGCCGGGCACAAGCTGGGGGAAGCCATCAGCGGAACACAACGCGCCCTGTTCAACGGCGGCGATGCGTCCGTTCAGGAGATGGGCTGCTCCCAGCCGGGAAAATCCGGCGATATGACCGAGGGAATGTACGCCTATCTGCACCGTGGGACTGCCAAGGCGGTGAGCGGTGAAGTCTACACTCCGCTGAGCACCACGGCTGATACCCATAATGTTGCCGAGCCGGCTTCCCTCACACTCTCACAGGAAACGATGACGCTCCGTGTGGGGGAATGGCAGAGGTTGCAACAGACCATCGCGCCGGAGAACGCGCTGCTCAGCCGGTACCATATCGCGTATACCTCCAGCGATCCTTCTATCGCCCGTGTGTATGAGAGCGGCGTGGTGGAGGGATGCAAGCCGGGCATTGCAACTGTCACCGCCACTGTAGGCGGCGTCTCGGACACCGTACAGGTGACCGTAGGCGAGCCCGTGGCAGCCAGCGGCATGACTGTGACCTACTGCCTTCTGCGCGAAGGCGAGGAAGTCGAGACCGGCACCGTGACGGATGGTATGACCCTGAACACCGCCCCTTATGATTCCATCCGCTTTTCTACGTCCCTGGCCGGGGAGCCCGCCAGCAGCGAAGTGCTCTGGACGATGGACGCCTCCGAGTCGGCCAGCTGGTATGGCGATACCTGGCAGACGAAAGACGGGGTCATGCGCACGCTGGCAACAGAACTTTCCTCCGCCCGAACCGTTCCGGCTGTGCAGATGGATACGCGCGCGGCGGGAACGGTGCAGGTAAAAGCTGCCGCAGCCAACGATGGCCCGGAACTGGATTTTACTGTCCGCATCGTAGAGACTCCCCTTACCGCTTTGGAGATTGCCGGCGATACGACGGTGCGTTCCGGCCGCACACTGCAGCTGCAGGCAGTGCTTACCCCGACCGATGCGACCTTCTACAAGATCAATTGGACCAGCAGTAATACCGCTGTAGCAACAGTAGATGCGAACGGCAAGGTGACGGCCCTCTCGCCCGGAACGGTGCAGATCACCGCAACTTCCGACCAGTACCCTGCTATCTCCGATAGCATCACCCTGGAGGTGACACCGATCCTGGTGGAACAGCTGATGCTCTCCCACACGACAATGGCTATCCAGACGGGTAGCAGCAAGACGCTGTCCGTGACGGTCACACCGGCAAACGCCCATGATCCATCCGTCACCTGGAGCGTGGAGTCTGGCGGCGAAGCCTACATCTCGGTGGATCAGAATGGTACCGTCACAGCGCTGGCGGAAGGTACTGGCACCGTAACGGCCACCGCCAACGACGGAAGCGGCGTTACTGCTTCCTGCACGGTGGTCGTGCAAAGCGACCCCATCCCGGCTACCGGCATGGAATTGTCTGAGGAGGAAGTCTGGATCCGATCCAACTACTTCTCCCCCGATACGGCGGGCCGTGGTGACGCTGAGCCAGTCTATCAACTGACCGCTCACTTTACCCCCGATTTGGCGACCAACACCGATGTGACCTGGACCAGCGACAACGAGGCAGTGGCAACAGTGGACGCCAATGGCGTGGTCACCGCACACCAGGGCGGTATCGCCACCATCACCGCTGTGGCTGCCGATGGCGGTTTTACCGACTCCGCCGTTGTCCATGTGCCGGTGATCAGTGATGACTGGGAAAACTACATGCCTGATACCAGCGGTGGTTTCACCGATGGGAACACCTTCACCTTTGCAGTGGTGGAAAATGGGATCGAAGGACAGTCGCTGCAGGCAAAAGTCAGCAGCAGCACCGGCAGCGCCACCTCCCAGAACCGGCGCAAGTTTTCCGCCGTCAGCGGCGATACCGTTGTGGTAGATTTCGACTGGAACGTAGGCCATTTCACCCCGGACAAGCACTACCGCGGTGCCCACATCTCGCTGGAGGATGCCAACGGCAACTCCTGGCTGGCACTGGCAGCCTTCCCCACACTGGACGGCAAGCAGGCCCCCATGGCCTACTACTATAAGGATGGTTCCACGGCCTTCCCCAGCAGCGGCAAGAACTTCAACTACATCCACGGAGGTCTGGGCCCCAAAGCAACCTTTGCCGACTGTAAGGTACTGGATGGCTTGCTGACCGGTGATGACCAGATCTATCACATCCGGGTCACACTGGATTTCACGACCCGGAAGATCAGTTTCACCGTCACCGATGCAGCAGATCCTTCCAAGAGCCAGACAGTCTCTGACCTGGCCATGGATCCCTCAGTAGACTATGCGGACAATGTGGGGGCCCTCGTGTTCTCCCACTACTTCAGCTCGGCTGCCTCCTGGACCACATCCATCGACAACTTCTCGGTGTATGGCACTTCGGTGGCCCCGGCCAGTATCGAATATACGGTAGACTGCGTCAATCTGAACGCGGTGGACGGCATCAAACTGGTACCGGTGGAAGGGGCGCTGAGCGCCACCGCCAAACTTTCCCCCACCGTTTATCCTACTGCCGCTGACCAGACAGTGATCTACACTGTTTCGGATGAGTTGAAGGATTGGATCACGGTTGCCAGTGACGGTACCATCACTATCAAGCCGGACAAGAATGTACTGTATGATCAAGCAGCTACTGTAGATAAAGTCAGCGGCAGCATCCGCATTCAGTCAGCTGTGGATGAGACGATCTTCCAGGATGTAAAAGTCCTGGTCGGACCTCCCAACACCAATGAAAAACTGACTCTGACCGTGAACGGTACTGAATATTCGGAGACTGCCATGCAGTTCCCGGTGGGTCAGGCTGTGGACTTAGGGTTTGCAGCTACGGGCGGTGACGGCAACAGTGACCTGTTCCGTTATAAATGGACAATCGCCGAAAACACCGCCGGCGCCATACTGGACGGTAACACGCTGACTGCCAAGCAGGAGGGTACTGTTACACTGAACTTTGTCATTGACTTTTTCCGGGGTGAAACCACCAAAACCATAGAACTGGTATTCGCGGACAAGGCGGAACCTCCCGTCGATCCAGACGAGCCTGACAGCCCAGAGGAAGGTGGTGACTCCTCCGACCCGGATCAGCCAGACACCCCACAGGGAGGCGGCGATTCCTCCAGCCCGGAGCAACCCACCCCTGCGGAACCTCAACAGCCCGATCAGGGAGACAGCGGGCAGACAACCTCCCGGCCCGACGACAAGAAAGCTGTCACCGCGCAGAATGTTTCCGAAATTTCTGAGCCGAACTCCATCACACAGCCTTCTTCGATTCCTCAGACGGCGGATCCATTCCCACTGGGGCTCTGTCTTCTCATAACAGCAGCCAGTTTTGGTGCGATCATTCTGCTGCTCCTGCTGAAATATGACCGCAGATCCACGCAAAATAAGTAAAGGATAATGAGGCCGCCTCCATCCAAGCCCACTGGGAAGCGGACGAACAAGCACAGGACGGCATGGTGAAATACCATGCCGTCCTTCAGGCTGTCAAAAAAACTCTTGTAGGGGCGAGCATTGCTCGCCCGTGCCCGTTTGTCTGTGAAACAACTTCCCCGGGAAAAGCGTTGCTGCCATTGCACCCTACATCGCCGTTATGTACGAACTGGGCGGACGCTGGAGGGACGCGCCACAGGGACTTTTCTGCGCCCTGCGTCCACTGGGATTGCAAGCCGAACAAGCCATGCTGGCTGCCACCGACGGCGTGAACACTCATAAAGGTGCAATTTTCACATTTGCGATATTGGCCGCCGCCGGGCACTGTGCGGTGCAGGACGTGCGGCTTACGCCGCAGTTGATCGGTGCTTACGCCGCAAAGATGACCCGAGAACCACTCGAACGGGAATTCGCTGCCATACACGGCAGAATGCCCAAAACCCACGGAGAAGTGCTGTACTGCAATCACCATGCCGAAGCGCAAAGCACAAACGGCGGTATCTGCCGTGCCGAAAGCA
>ERZ773237.919-NODE-919-length-29099-cov-8.971216_pt1 | contig 29099 bp, 12 predicted proteins | sample MGYA00580990_ERZ773237 | MGnify/ENA primary metagenome ERZ773237 (study PRJEB29015, sample SAMEA2737749) | human gut metagenome | biome: human gut; feature: human-associated habitat; material: faeces | place: China | collected 2012 ...
GAATTAATTAATCAACCAATTTATATTAATAGTCTATGAGAATTTTACACAAAAAACTATGCTTGTTGATGCTTCTATTAATAAGCTTTCCTTTTAGTCTTTTTGCTCAGAACAAAACAATTACAGGTACAGTTCGTGATGCAGTGGATGTCGTGATTGGCGCTTCTGTTATGGTAAAAGGCAATACTGGTGTTGGTACTATTACTGACATGGATGGTAAATTTACTCTCTCTTTGCCAGCTTCTGCAAAGGAACTGGTCGTTTCGTTTATCGGTTATGATAACCAAACAGTGGTGATTGGCAACAAAACCCACTTTGACATTACATTGAAAGAATCTTCAGTAATGTTGGAAGAAGTGGTTGCAATTGGCTATGCAAAGGTAAAGCGTAAAGAATTAACAGGCTCTTCCGTTTCTGTGGGTAGTAAAGAATTGGCTATGGCTCCCGTTACAACTGCTGCACAGGCATTGGCAGGTAAAGCTGCTGGTGTTAATATAGTTCAGCAAAGTGGAGCTCCGGGTGCTGAAGTTAATATTACTGTACGTGGTGGTACATCTATAACACAAGGTACACAACCGTTATATATTGTAGATGGTTTTCAAATGGAAAACGGTCTTCAAAATGTTGACATAAATGATATTGAGAGTATTGATGTGATGAAAGATGCTTCTGCTACAGCTATTTATGGTGCTCGTGGTTCAAATGGTGTTGTTTTAATTACTACGAAATCTGGTAAATCGGGAAAAACCGAAGTTTCTTATAATGGATTTGTTAGTTTTGACCGTCTCGGCAAGAAATTAGATTTGCTGGGTGTAGAAGATTATGTAAAGTACCAGTATGAGTTTCAGTTGCTTCGCGGCAATCAAAGTAGTTTTGCCAATCTATTTGGAGGAAATATCAATGATGCAGATTTTTATACGGGTGCTTATAGCCGTATTGCTCAAGAATATGGTAATCGCGTAGGTATTGATTGGCAGGATGAAGTTTTTGGCTCTACAGGTGTTACGCAGAATCATAACGTAAACATAACCGGTGGTACTGAAAAGACTAAGTATATGTTAAGTTATAATTATACTGGTGAAGATGGTATTATGGATAAGCATGGCTATCAGAAGAATAGTATCCGTGCTAAAATCAATCACGAATTGTGGAAAGGTGTACGTTTTGATTTTTCTTCAAGTATGCAGATGACTAAAGTTGAAGGTGGTGGCTCTTTAGGTGGAAAATTGAAGCAGACTATTTTGCAACCAATTACAGGTGGTGTGAAGTTTACTGAAGAAGAAATGTTGAATAAGGATTTGTCTGACGCGTATTCTGATATGCCGGGTGCTGATAATTATGATATTAATAATCCTTTGTTGGACAATATGGCTATTGCACAAGAAAAGTATACCCGTATGGCTACTGTAAATGCAGGATTGGAAATTGATTTAATGAAAGATTTGACATTTCGTACGGCCGCTAGCTATATGTGGCAACAGATTCGCGAGGATTATTGGGATGACGGCTCTACCAGACAGGCTGATGCAAATCAAAGTCCTTATGGATATGGTTATCGTAATAACGGTGAAAAGTTTTCTTGGCAGGTTACGAATACATTAAACTATTCGTTTAATTTGGATGATAATAAACATAACTTTAGCGTTTTGTTGGGACAAGAGACTTATTATCAAGAGAAAATGAATTTAGATAATGAGTACCGTAAATTTCCTTCTGGTAATTTTGAGCTAAACGATGTGGCTATGGGTACTCCTTATGAATGGAAATCAGGAAAGAATAAGGAAGGTTTGGTTTCTGTTTTTGGTCGTTTGTCATATAATTTTAAGGAACGTTATTTATTTACAGGTACATTACGTGCTGATGGTTCGTCCAAGTTTGCAAGAGGAAACCAATGGGGTATTTTTCCCTCTGCTTCAGCTGCATGGCGTATTTCAGAAGAGGAATTCTTGAAAGATGTTGATTTCTTGAATAATTTGAAATTACGCGTAGGTTATGGTACGGCCGGTAATAATAACATTGATGATAATATGTATACTACGGGCTATGGTTCAGGTCATTACGGTATAGCAGGTCAAGATTATATCACATTTGTTCCAGGTTCAACATTGGGAAATAAGGATCTGAAATGGGAAAAAACTACTACTACTAATGTAGGTTTGGATATTTCGTTATTCAACAGCCGTGTAAACTTAGCTTTGGACTGGTATAATAATGAGTCTTCTAATCTTTTGATTAAAAATAAAATTCCTACTACTACAGGTTATGCAGACCAATATCAGAACTTAGGTTCTATTCGTAACCGTGGATTTGAAATAGTATTGAATACAACCAATATTCGTACTAAGGATTTTACTTGGAGTACAGATCTTAATATTGCTATCAATCGCTCTAAAGTATTGGAACTATATGGAGATGAGAGTTTGGATTATTTTATACAAGACTATGAGTCGCGCATGGGGTATAAGATTGAGGTAGGAAAACCATTGGGACAATACTATGGACTTCTGTATGACGGAGTATATACAACTGATGACTTTAACCAGCAGGCTGATGGTACTTATAGAATAAAAGACGGTGTCGCTTCTTTGAAAGGACTTGATCGTAAGAAAATTAAACCGGGCGATGCCAAGTACGTTCCTACAGCTGGTGAAACAGATAGCAATGGTAATCCTGTATGGTCAACAAACGATCGTACTGTGATAGGAAATGCAGCTCCAAAATTTACTGGTGGATTGAATAACACTTTTACCTACAAAGGTTTTGACCTTTCTATTTTTATGAATTTTGTAGTAGGAAATGATGTTTTCAATATGAGTACACAACGTTTTATAGGCCCTTATCTGTCTAATCAGAACTCATTGGCGATTATGAAAAACCGTTTTACATTGGTTGATCCGCAAACAGGTAAGGAAACTACAAATTTGGCTCGTTTGGCAGAGTTGAATCCTGGGCAATTTGGCAAAAATGTAATGTGGAATATTTCAGAGAATAATAAGACTGCTATCAGTGATCATAGTAGCTATTATATTGAAGATGGTTCTTATTTACGTTTTAGTACAATAACTTTAGGGTATACGTTCCCTAAACAATGGATACAAAAAGCAAAATTAAGTAATGCACGTATTTATTGTACATTGAATAATATTGCTACAATTACAGGTTATAATGGTTACGATCCGGAAGTATCCGCTTCAAGTAGTGCATTGACTCCTGGCATTGACAATTCGGCTTATCCCCGTTCAAAGAGTTGGGTTTTAGGCGTTAATTTAACATTCTAATTATCGAAATGAAGGTCATGAAAAAAATAATAACTATTTTAACTGCGTCAGCATGCTTGTTGACATTTACTTCTTGTCAGGACTGGCTGGATATGCCTTCCGAATCAAAAGCTGATAGTGAGACACTGTTTGAAAATCTTGGACGTGCAGAAATGACTGTAGTTGGTGCTTATCCTAGCTTGTTTACTCAAGAATTAGGTTATCAACTATTAGAAGGAACAGATGAATCTAGTTCTTCAGAAACTAATTCTAAGTATAATGTTTCCAATTATGATTATACTTCTACTTCTTCGATGTTGAATTCTACATTTTCAAGTATGTATAAGGCAATAGAATACAGTAATGTCTGTATTAAAAATTTGCCGTTAATGAATGTGGCAGAAGGAGAAAAAAAGAAACGTGATGCTCTTTTAGGCGAAGCATTGGCTATTCGTGCCTATGCTTATTGGAATTTGGTACGTTTTTATGGTGATGTTCCTTATTCTAACATACCTACTTCTGAGTTGAATAGTTATAGTTCATCTCGTGTAAGTCGAGATGAAATTTGGGATAACTGTGTGAAAGATCTGCAAGATGCAATAGAATTGTTGCCTTGGAAAAGTGAAGGAATGGTAAGCACTCCGGAACGTTTCACTAAAAATTCTGCTTATGGTATTTTAGCGCGTGTGGCATTGTATGCAGCCGGATATTCTTTGCGCTGGGATTTGAATACTGTGCCCTATGATGCAGCAACTGTTAGAATAGCACAACGTGATGATCAAAATCGCATCAAAGAACTTTATCAGATAGCTGCTGATGCTTGTTACGAAATAATAAAGCAAAAGGAAAATGATTTGTTGGATAGTTATGAAGAGGTATTTCGTGATTTAGCAACCAAAGAGTATAATAAAGAAACGATGTTGGAATATGGTTGGTATGGTGCAAATTCGTCGGATGTACGTACTGGTTATGTAAATGGTATTCCTACAAATGGTTCTGGTGGCACTTTTGGTAAAGGTGGTGCACAAATGATAGCAATGCCTACTCTTTATTTTGAATATGCCGATGGTGACCAACGTCGTGATGTTTCTGTATGTAATTATGGCATTTATACAGATGGCAAGTATCAAATGAATACATATATTGGCGCAGGGGTAGGTAAATATCGTATCAATTGGTGTAAAGACAGAGGTACTTCCGATAGTCGCCGCGATATTAATTTCCCGTTATTGCGTTATTCGGATGTACTGTTGATGTATGCAGAGGCATTGAACGAATTAAATGGATATGCTACTCCAGATGCCGTTGATGCTTTGGAAAAAGTCCGTTTGCGTGCTTTTAAGAAAGATGCAAGTAAGATTAAGCCTATACCTACGGAGTATACAGCTTTCAAGAATGAAATTATTTTAGAACGCAAGTTGGAACTGTCTAATGAATCTTTGCGTAAAACAGATTTAACGCGTTGGGGAATTCTTTATGATCATTTGATGGCTGAAAAAGATAAATTATACCAGTTGGCAAGACGTGAAGGTAAATATGCAGATGTTGATGTCTACCGTGCCTATAAAGGCGGTAAAGCTGTTTACCAAGATCCTACAGTCGCTTTGCCTTATATTACATTAAAGGAATCAGATTTTTCAAAATTTGGTTTAACTAACGATGAAATCAAAACGCTGAAAATCCAAAATGATGGAGTAAACGGTGGTTTTGTAGAAAAGGAGGTTTATGAGGATGTAAATGGCAATATTTATTTAACAAAAGATGACATGCCTGAGGCGCAGCAGGAGAATGCTACTGCCGTAACTTATACTATTTTAAATATGTTCGGTTGTCACACGATTAAAAACAAGGGTGGACTTTCTGTTGAGCAGGTGGAAGGTATAAGTGATGTAAATAACTTCATTACTAATATGTTCTATGGTTTGGAAAAGAATAAAGTAGAGATTCTTCCGTTCAGTACAACAGCTATTATTGATGTTAATCCTGGTTTAAAAGAACAGCAACATCCTTGTTACTAAAAGTAATGATTGGATATTAGATTAGTAAAGAGAAAAGGTGGATACTCGGTACTTGAGTTCCACCTTTTCTATATTATATTTAACCCAAAAACGGAATATACTTTATGCCTTTTCAATAAAAACTTGTTTTATGAAGAAAGTTTGTTTTAGCATTATCTTGCTTATTGTAGCTTTTTCTGTGCAAGCGCAATCTCTTGCTTTTCCTGGTGCAGAAGGTTATGGCAAATACACTACTGGCGGGCGTGATGGACGAGTGTTAATAGTAACCAACTTGAACGACAGCGGCGAAGGAAGTTTGCGGCATGCTGTAGAGCAAACAGGAGCGCGCATCGTAGTCTTTGCCGTAGACGGTAATATTGAATTGAAATCTCCACTTCGAATAAATAACGACAACATTACCATAGCCGGTCAATCTGCTCCGGGTGATGGAATCTGTTTAAAGGACTATCCGTTAATTGTTAATGCAAGCAATGTTATTATCCGTTATGTCCGAGTCCGTGTGGGCGATCGCTATCGCTTAGATAGTGATGGTTTGAGTGGAGGACGTTATGGGCAGAAGAATATAATTCTGGATCATATTTCTGTAAGCTGGAGTATAGACGAATGTCTTTCTATCTATAAAACAGAAAATCTTACCGTACAATGGTGTCTGGTAACCCATAGTCTGAATTCTTCAGTCCATACGAAAGGTAATCATGGATTTGGTGGTATTTGGGGAGGGTATAAGGCTACATTCCATCATAACCTGTTGGCAAATCATGCCAGCCGTAATCCCCGGTTTTCTTCTGTTGATGGAACTAAATGGGTAGACTATCGTAATAATGTGGTGTATAATTGGGGATTTAAAACTGCCTATGGTGGTGGACATCATGGTGAGATAAATATGGTGGGTAATTATTATAAGCCGGGGCCTGCCTCTCAGCATCATCGTTTACTTGATGTGGCTGAAGACGGTACCGGCCGTTACTATGTGGCAGAAAACGTAATGGAAGGGGATGATACTGTGACTTATGACAACCATCGTGCTGTGATGGATAGATTTTCTTGTTTGGTTGATAGTCCTTTTCCGTATGAGCCCATTGAAGAAGATATACCGGTGGTGGCCTATCATAAAATATTAAAGGAGGTAGGGTGTAGTTTCTCGCGTGACATGTACGACAAAGAAGTTTTGCGCCAAGTAAAGAAAGGGCTTGGAACATTTGGTCTAAAGGGGATTATCAATTCTCCGAAAGAGGTAGGCGGATGGCCTGTGTTGAAAGTTGGAAAGCCTTTACGTGATACTGATGCGGACGGAATGCCTGACGTGTGGGAACGTCGGTACGGATTGAATGCGGATGATGCCTCTGATGCTTCCACCTATACGTTGGATAAGAATTACACTAATATTGAGATTTATCTGAACGGACTTTTGGAAAAATGAACATTATTTCCCTTGGTATTTCTGACTCTATTCAAAATCAATATATTACTTACACTGATTTTATATTGAATTCAAATTTATTATTTTCGAGAATTAAAATTCATATAAAAGAAGTATGAATATAAGAATCTTTTTTACTGTTTTAGGACTATTGTCCGCTCTTTGCGTATGGTCTCAGCAGACAGAGCGCCGTTATCTTTCCGGTACCGGACTGGGCGATGGCGTAACCTGGCAGTTTTATTGTTCCGAGGGTAGGAACAGCGGGAAGTGGAGTAAGATAGAAGTGCCTTCTCAATGGGAGCTGCAGGGTTTTGGTGAATATACCTACGGGCGTTGGTATAAGAAGAAGGGGGTTAAGAATCCCAGTATGGAAGAGGGGATTTATCGTCATACATTTCGTGTACCGGAAGATTGGAGAGGTAAGAACATACGTTTGTGGTTTGATGGGGTTATGACAGATACGGATGTGATTGTAAACGGAGTTTCGGCCGGAGAAACACATCGGGGCGGATTTTATCGTTTTTCCTACGACATAACTTCTTTGTTGAAATATGGTGCTGCCAATAAGCTGGAAGTACGGGTAAAAAAACATTCCGGAAATAAGTCGGTGAATGCGGCCGAACGTAAGGCGGACTGGTGGTTGTTTGGGGGGATTTACCGTCCTGTATGGTTAGAAGCCAAACCTCAGACACGTATCGAACATATTGCAGTGGATGCGAAAATGGATGGAGAAATGAAGCTTTATACCGAGCTGAAAGGAGTGAAAGGGAAGGAAAACTTAACGGCTGCTTTACATCCTTTGGGAGGAACGGACGTTTGTTCGGAGGTTCGGACGTGGGAAGTGGGGCATGACAGTGTGTTTGCTCATGTTTGGAAAAATGTAGAACCTTGGACTCCGGAAAAACCTCGGCTTTACAATCTCATTGTTACCTTGCGGAATGAAGAAGGGAAGGCTTTACACCGGACATCTGTCCGCGTCGGATTCCGTACCGTTGACTTTCGTCCACGCGACGGTGTTTATCTGAATGGTACGAAACTGGTGATGAAAGGCATAAACCGTCATTCTTTTCACCCCGATGGTGGGCGTACCACCAATAAGGAACTCAGCATTCAAGATGCCCTGCTCATTAAAGAAATGAATATGAATGCCGTGCGTTCCCATTATCCACCCGATGAGCATTTTCTGGATGCTTGTGATTCGTTGGGATTGCTCTATATTGATGAACTTGCGGGCTGGCAGAATGCTTACGACACTGTTACAGGCAGCAAGTTGGTAAAAGAAATGATAGCAAGGGATGTAAATCATCCATGTATCGTACTTTGGAGCAATGGAAATGAGGGCGGGTGGAACATGGCTACGGACAAACTGTTCTACCGTTATGATCCGCAGCGTCGTCATGTCATCCATCCTTGGGCGGACTTTGATGAATTGGATACACACCATTACCCGGCTTACCTGACCGGTGTAGGCCGTTTCACCAACGGATATAAGGTTTTCATGCCGACAGAGTTTATGCATGGTCTGTACGACCAGGGACATGGAGCCGGACTGGAGGATTTCTGGGCGCGATATACGGCACACCCTTTGTTTGCCGGAGGTTTTTTATGGGCATATAGCGATGAAGCTGTACGCCGGACAGACTGTAATGGCATTTTGGACAGTGAAGATTATAATGCGCCTGACGGTATTGTAGGTCCTTATCGGGAGAAAGAAGGCAGTTTCTATTCCGTACGGGAAATATGGTCGCCTATAAAGATAAAGCCTCTCCAGCTAACGCCTTCTTTCAATGGCCGTTTCTTAGTGGAGAACCGTTATCTGTTTACTAATTTGAAGGAGTGTTCCATGCGCTATCGCGTTCTTTCCTATCCTTCTCCGCTACAGAGCAGGGCAGAGGGATGCACAGTAGACAGCGGCCGGGTGAATTTGCCTGCTTTGGAACCAGGTGAAACCGGATATGCCTGTATAGATGCATGGGAGAATCCGGAAATCCGGGAAAAAATCTTCTCTAAGGGAGATGTTTTGGAGTTGGAAGCTATAGGACTGGATGGAAAGAGCGTGTGTACGCGTACGTATCCCATCAGTTTTGCGAAAAGCTATTTTGAAGGGCAACTGGCTTCTTTGAAAAGAACAGGAAAAGGTTGTTGCGTGAACGAGACTGATTCTTTAATAACGTTGTGTTCCGATTGGGTGGACATATCCTTTCGCCGAAACGATGCTACCATATATTCTGTATTGCGGAAGAAAGACAACCGGATAATTCCGTTGAAAGACGGTCCGCTGCCTGTAGGAATGCAAATGAAACTGGTGTCCCTTTCCGCTCGTATGGAGCAGAGAGGTGATGCTGTCCTTTGTGCCCGTTATCGGGGCGGGGCGGATTCCGTTGTGTGGCGTTTGTGCCCGGACGGGCTGTTGAAGATGGATGCCGTATTGCTGAACCGGGCATCGGGCGGTGGCGGCTTTGATGATGCTTTTACGGATAATGCCATACTTAACTTCGGGTTTACCTTCTCTTATCCTGAAAGCGAATGTACAGGTATGCGTTGGTTGGGGCGCGGTCCTTACCGTGTGTGGAAGAACCGTATTCCGGGTACGAATTACGGTATCTGGCAGAAAGACTTTAATAATACTGTTACCGGAGAGAGTGCGGACAAACTGGTCTATCCGGAATTTAAAGGGTATCACGCCAATCTTTATTGGGCCACAATTCAAGGCAAGCAGAATGCTTTTACCGTCTATGCGGCTACGGACGGAGTGTTCTTTCGTGTATTCACTCCGGATGAACCTCGTGGGCGTCAGGATGGTATCCATACAATGCCGGACTTTCCGGCCGGGGATCTTTCTTTCTTATTGGATATTCCCGCCATTCGCTCTTTCAAGCCGATAAGTCAGCACGGGCCGCAGAGTCAGCCTGGAACTATCCGTATCAAAAAAGGGGATGAGGGATTGAAACTGGAGTTGGCATTTGACTTTCTGTGATAGCTTGGGCAGTGTATGCCCGATAATCATTTCTCTTAGCATTTCCGCCAAACCGGACAGAATCGGTTTGGCGGAAATGCGTTATCTTTGCTTCGTTCACAACTATGAGATATATTACTTACACTAAAAATACCATGAAAAAACTGTTTTATTCTCTACTTGCAGTCGTCTTGGCAGCTTGCGGTTCGGAAAAGCAAGCGCCGATAGATCGTGAGGCGCTGGTTGCCCGTAACAACCCTCAAGTATCTTCGTTTGATTCGTTGGCATCGTTGTCGGTCGGCAACGGTGAGTTTGCCTTTACTGTGGATGCTACCGGTCTACAGACTTTTCCTTCAGTATATAAGAAAGGCGTGCCATTGGGTACGCAAAGTCAATGGGGCTGGCATAGTTTCGGTAATCCCAATAAATACAAACCGGAAGAATACTTGAAAGAACACGATTTCGGTCGTGGACATAAAGAAATATACGCTTGCCAGTTTAAAGAAGACGGACGTCAGAAAGAAGCTTCCAATTGGTATCGCATGAACCCTCACCGCCTACATCTGGGTATCGTGGGACTGGAGTTGGGCGATGATGTGAAGACTTCTGACATTACCGATATTGCCCAGACATTGGATATGTGGAACGGTGTCATCAATAGTCACTTCACACTGAAAGGCAACGCCTTTGATGTACAGACCGTATGTCATCCGCAAATGGACATGATTTCAGCCAGTATTACCAGTCCGGCACGTGCAGGAGTGAAACTGCATTTTCCATACCCTACAGGCGCTCATGCCGATGATGCCTGCAATTGGGATGCCAACAACAAACACACTACAGATATAGTCTTTGAGAATGCGCAAAGTGCAGTTTTCAAACGTACACTCGATTCTACCGTTTATTATGTATCTCTGCGTTGGGAAGGAAAAGCTTCCCTCAAGGAGAAGTCTGCAAACTATTTTGTACTGACACCGGCGGAAGATAAACTCGCTTTTTCTTGCAAGTTTACGTCCGCTTTTCCCGGAACTGTATTTGAGAGTGAACCGGCTGTCTATACATCTGCCGATACTCTGCCTACTTTCGCCGAAACTCTGGCAGCCGGCAACAGCTATTGGAACAATTTCTGGAAGAATGGTGCGGCTGTAGACTTCTCACATTGTACCGACCCGCGTGCCAAAGAACTGGAACGCCGTGTCGTATTGAGCCAATACCTGCTCGCCATTCAGTCGGCAGGCAGTGTTCCGCCGCAGGAAACAGGGCTAACCTACAATTCATGGTTTGGCAAGTTCCACCTCGAAATGATATGGTGGCATCAGGCTTGGCAGGCACTTTGGGGGCATCTCGAATTGCTGGACCGCACACTCGGCTGGTACGAAACGGTAGAACCTGTTGCCCGTGAGATAGCCCGCCGTCAGGGATTCGACGGAGTGCGTTGGATGAAAATGACCGATCCCAGCGGAACGGAAGCTCCGTCTAATGTAGGCAGTTTCCTGATTTGGCAGCAACCGCATTTTATCTATTTGGCCGAACTCGTTTACCGTGCCAATCCTTCGGATGAGGTGATTAAGAAATACAATCATCTGGTGCAGGAAACTGCAAAGTTCATGTATTCTTTCGCCACTTACGATGAATTCCATGGACGTTTTATCCTGAAAGGCGCTATTCCCGCACAAGAAACATTGCGTGCGGCTACTACCATCAATCCGCCGTTCGAACTCTCTTACTGGCATTATGCCATGAATGTGGCTCAGCAGTGGCGTGAACGTGCCGGTGAAAAGCGTAATCTGGAATGGGATGAGATGATAGATAAACTCTCTCCGCTGGCCTATAATGAAGACAGCCTTTATCTGGCTGCCGAAAATGCAGTGGATACCTACAAGGATATCCGTTTCACCAGTGACCACATGGCAGTGCTTGGCTCTGTGGGTATCCTGCCGATGAACAAGCTGATACGTGCCGACTATATGAAGAATACGCTTCATTGGGTGTGGGACAACTGGAACTGGGGCAAGACATGGGGCTGGGATTACCCGATGACCGCTATGAATGCCACTCGGCTGGGTGAGCCCGAAAAGGCTGTAGGCGCCTTGCTGATGGATAAGCGCACCAATACTTACTTGTTGAACGGACACAATTATCAGGACGGACGTCTGCGTTGCTACCTGCCGGGCAATGGCGGCTTGCTGACTGCCGTAGCGCTGATGTGTGCCGGTTGGGACGGGTGTGAGGTGAAGAATCCCGGTTTCCCGCAAGACGGTACATGGGATGTACGTTGGGAAGGATTGAAGCCGATGCCGTAATTGCCTCTTTGTATATAAATATTATTATATATAACTAATCTGGTACTTGATAGTACTACCCCTTTTCTGAATAGCTTGCAGAAGGGGTGCATTCAGTATACGACTGATATAGGTTCAGTCGTATACTGAATGTATTTCAATCGTATAGTGAATGGCTTTCAGTTATGCCTTCATCCTTTGAATTAAATAAAACCTTATGAACCGTATTTCTGTTTTTGCAATTATTTTTACTCTGTTTATCCCTTTGGGGTCTTACGCGCAATATGCTTCTTCGTCTAAAACTCCGAAGAAAGCAGGCGATTTGATAGAATCCACTTCCTACAATGACCATAAGCGGGGCGCTCCCCGTATGTTGCAATACTTGCCGTCCGGTGAAGAGTTTGTCTGCGTCAACGGCAAGAACCGCTACACACGTGCTTTGTATGGCGGACATACGGCATGGCGCCTGGAAACCGGCGACCGTCCAATATTTGCCACGTATGTCAAGAACGACTGCCGTAATATCCGTTTTCGCTTGCACCTGCCGGACGGTACGGTTACACCGTTGGAAGAAACCGATTGGTGTGAGGCGCGTTATAATCCGGGTACGCGTACGTATGCCTTGAAAGACAAGGCATGGGGAGAAAATTGCAGCCTGAAAGTTTCCGTATTGGCAAGTCTTACGGAAGAGATGGCCGTTTGGGAGCTTTCCGGTGAGTTGCCTGCCGGCTGCGAGCTGGAAGTGCAGAATTCGCCCATCCGCCGGAAGAAGCTTTCCCGTAGCGGAGATATGGGGGCAGACCCTCCGGGATGTTTTGAGCCGGCAGAAGACGGCACAGTGCTGCAAATACTGAAATGCCGCTTTCCGGCCGACGGGCATTTGTATGTGGGCATTTCCGGTAATGAACTGAAGGAAATGCAGGATGGTGGTGTACAGTATCTTGCCCTTCAAAAGGCTTGCCGTGAACTGTCCGGACGCATCAGAATCACTACTCCTGATCCTTATTTCAATACGCTTGGCGGTGCACTTGCTGTTGCTGCCGACGGTATCTGGGGGGAAGAGGGCGTGTGGCTGCATGGAGCTGTCGGCTGGCGTATGCCGTTGAGCGGCTGGCGTGCCGCATACGTAGGCGATGTGTTGGGCTGGCACGACCGCGCACGCACTCATTTCGACAACTATGCTGCCAGTCAGGTGACCGAAGTTCCCAATACGATTCCGCATCCGGCACAGGATTCTGCCCTTGCGCTTGCACGTTCGGCCAAGATATGGAGAACACCGCAATACAGCAACGGATATATCTGCCGCAATCCTCGCCGTAACAATCAGATGCACCATTATGACATGAACCTATGTTACATAGACGAACTGTTGTGGCACTTCAACTGGACGGGCGACCTTGAATATGCCCGTCGCATGTGGCCGTTGCTGACACTGCATCTTGCTTGGGAAAAACGCAACTTCGACCCGGACAACGACGGCTTGTACGATGCCTACGCCTGCATTTGGGCAAGCGATGCGCTGTATTATAACAGTGGCGCCGTTACGCACAGCTCTGCCTATAACTATCGCGGCAATAAACTGGCTGCACTGATTGCTGAGAAGATAGGCGAAGACCCCACACCCTATCGGGAAGAGGCTGATAAGATATTGAAAGCGCTCAACACCCGTCTCTGGTTGCCGGAGAGAGGACATTGGGCGGAATTCCAAGATTTCATGGGCCATCGCCGTCTGCATGAAGATGCTGCCGTATGGACCATCTATCACGCTCTCGACAGCGATGTGGCCGATCCGTTTCAGGCATATCTTGCCACAAGTTACATAGACCGTGAAATTCCTCATATTCCTGTCGTGACTTCGGATGATGTGCTTGCCGCCGATGCTGCTTTGCCTGTCAATGCAGGCCCGTACGCTCATTGGCAGGAACAGTTGAAAACAGCGGGTGCTGCCGTCAATGCCGGAAAGTATGCCACTGTGGCCACTACCGACTGGATGCCGTATTCATGGAGCATTAACAATGTAGCCTTTGCCGAAGTGATGCACACGTCGCTCGCTTATTTTCAGGCAGGACGCAGAGAGGCAGGCTTCAAATTGCTGAAAAGTTCTGTTCTGGACGGCATGTACCTGGGCGATAGTCCGGGCAATTTCGGGCAGATAAGTTTCTATGATGCTGCCCGGGGCGAATGTTACCGCGACTTCGGAGACCCTATCGGAGTGGCTTCCCGCGCATTGATTCAGGGGCTTTACGGAATCTTGCCCGATGCTTTGAACGGTCGTCTGCTGATAAAACCCGGTTTCCCGGAAGAGTGGGAGTATGCTTCACTGCATACGCCGGATATCGACTTTGACTTTAAAGCGGGCGAAGCGGCTACCGGTAAGTATTCTTCCCGCGACTGTTCGCTTTATACCGTTACACACCGTTTGCCTGCCGTACGGAATCTGGAATTGCAATTCCCAGCACGTCGTTCGGCTGTGGCGCGTTTGACAGTAAACGGCCAGAATGCAGCGTGGAGACTGGTTGAAAATTCAGTTGGACGGCCTATGCTTTCCGTTTCCGTTCCTGCTGCTTCCGATGAGGAGGTAACAATCAATGTCGCTTGGGAAGGAGAGTTGCTTGAAGCTCCTGCTTCTGTCGATGCTTATCCTGCAACTCGCGTCCGTAAGGCGGGACCCGTCAGTTTCATTGCTATGGAACAGGGACAGATGAAATGGTGGGCGCCGGTAGAGCACCCGGTATCCGATAAGGGTAAGAAACCTGTTCCGGCAGGTGATTTTAAAGCAGTCGATTCAGCCCGATGCACTCCAGTCGATATGCAGAAAGTGTTCAATGCGAATGTAACGGATATTTTCCGCAATGAATACCTGTCGCCGCGTTCTCCGTACACCACGTTGCAGTTGCCCAAACAGGGAATAGGCGAGTGGTGTCATCCGCTGAAGACAGCAGATATAGATGATTCGGGTTTGCGTGCCGCTGTGCGTAAAGGCTTGTTGGAGACAAAGCTCGGGATACCTTTCCGTACTCCTGCCGAAGGGCATAACATTGCTTTCACCTCTCTTTGGGACAATTATCCGGACAGTCTGCAAATTCCCCTGCAAGGCAAGGCTTCCCGTGCCTATTTACTAATGGCAGGCAGTACTAACCACATGCAGTGCCATATCGACAATGGCGTAATCCGTGTGTATTATGAAGACGGTACTTGCGACACCTTGTCTTTGGTAAATCCGGATAACTGGCCGCCCATCGAACAGATATTCTTTGAAGATGGAAAGTCTTTTAACCGTCATGCACCGTCTCTCTATCGCCTGCGTCTGAAGACCGGTGAACTGAGCAATAATTTCGGTGAGGAACTTGGCTTTACCGGCGTGTCTCGCGAGGTAGACGGTGGTGCCGCCGTACTGTTGGAAATGCCGTTGAATGCAGGAAAAAAGCTTTCGCACCTTGTACTGGAGACACTCTCCAATGAGGTGGTGATAGGAATAATGGGCATTACGCTTCAATGATGAAACCGTATTTTAAATAAAAGATTATGGAACATTTCAAGAGACTTGCCTTTTGCATGCTTTACCTCTTTACCTTTATCTGGCAGCTTAGTGCACAAGTTAAGAAGATTCCGCAGTGGGGAGCGGTTCGAGATAGTGTTGCAAGGTACTGCCAAAGGAACCTTATATCTGATGTTGCGGGTGATAATATAAATAAAAAACCACTGCTTTTACAGTGGTTTTTTCATGTCGGAATGAGGCGACTCGAACGCCCGACCCCTACGTCCCGAACGTAGTGCGCTACCAACTGCGCTACATTCCGATTGCTTAAGAAGTGGTGCCACCAGGAATCGAACCTTTTGTTTCGGTTTATTCTAATTCCTTGAATGACTGCACATTCTCGCTTTATCTTTTATGAAAGCCATTGAATTAGCCTTACGCCAAATTCATTGCTTTTCTTTATCAATTCAACATCCATTATCTCTTTGACGTTGCAAAGATAGTGAAAAAGTTCAATTCCTGCAAATAAATGCACCTTTTTTAAGGGAGAATTAACTAATCCTCTTTGGGTCTCAGATTTGTTGCAAAATAATATGGCTTTGATGGATTTTTATCTTGTGGCCGACTGTTTACAACGAATGTTACCTCTTCATCTTCATAAAACTCATTTAGCTCGCATCTCTCAATTGGAAGATCATAGGAAAATAGTTTACACCTGATTTTCTTACGATTTTTATCCAATATTATCACCCCCTCACACTCTTGCTCCTCTTTCTGATTTTCGGTTGTCCCTAAGTTTGCAAAGACTAATCTTTTTTTAGTCCCATCTTTAATTTTCGACAAATCTAAGTACCCAACTTGTTTTATACCCATCGTTGTTGTAGCACTATCGTCAGACAAGTCAATCCCGTTTTTGTTCTTTTCTATTAAATCTTCCGTTGAGATGGAATCTTCTTCTGTCTTTTCGTCTGTAGACTCCATTACTATGTCTTGTTTATAAAAACCTAGGCCATTGAATCGGAATCCGATAATTCCCTCTATTCTGGTTATATTAATATCAGCGTCATCAAATTTTTTATCTTTTGCTGCAAAACTCGCTTCCAACCCACAATCTAGTTTTGCTTTTCCACGCCTTCGATTTGATTGGGATACATTTATTATTGTTCCTTGGACAAAACTTGCCTTGTCTTTATCTTCTGTTATACAATCTAAACCTTGTGGTTTCGACGTTCTATAATATAAATAGGCATAAGTATCATACTCTTTTTGATCGGCCGCCTCACAATATTTCCTCGTTTTTCGGCAAACTTCATCATAACGTTTCATAAGACCTTCATTAGCATGTCCTTCATTTAATATTTGAACAGCATAAAAGACCATGAAATAATAATTGATCCATAGGTGTTCTTCGTTACTCTTTGCAGATCTTTCCCACTCCTTAACTAACTCGATTGCATATTGTATAATATGATCAGTACGACTATTGAATATTATGAGGTTCAATAGTTTTTCATAAGCACCAGAGATGCCCTTCCTTGCATTATATCTCGTTACCTCCTCTATTCTTGATATGTATCTATCATTTAATTTATTGATGCTCGCTCTTATTTTCTTCCGTTCTAATGATATAACAGTATCGTAGAGGCGACATCCGTAAATTATTTTAAGCTTTTCGTCTTTTGTCGATTCTAATTTCTTATCATACTTATCAAAATAATCTTTTCCTTCACCGCCATTAAGTTTCTTTCTGAAGTCATCTAGTATGTTAAAAATTTTGATAAGATTATAGTCTGAATTAGTGCGTGTATCTTTTGCTTCTTCAGGAAAATGTTTCGCTATTTTTGAACATGCATCTAAATAGTCCAAATATATATCCTGATAGATTTTGTCTGTTTCACAGAAAGTCCAGTCTTTGTATTGCTTATACTTCTGCGTAATATTTAAAACAGCTTTAAGCATTTGTGCTTTAGTGACAAGACCATAAGCACTTGTTGGATCTAGTTCTGTTGACATATCACAATTTTCACAACAAATATTGCAATATCGTAAAACGCATTTATAATGATTCAGTGTAAAAGAGTCAGAACTTGCACTCAATAATATATATCTTAACACGCCAATCTTTCGATAATAAAGAACTCCTAAAGATTGATAAACTAACGCATCGAACAAGTTGCCTTTTTTTTCTTCAAGTAGTTCTAAAAGTTTATTTTCGGATTCAGTGAAGGACTTTCCTTCATGCGATTCTTTATCTTCAAAATAAGCTTTATTGTATAAGAATTGCGCATAACTTAGAAGGCAATTTTCGTCATTTCCGAAATAGGACACAAGCAATTTGTAGACTTCAAGGATGGTTTCAGAATCACACCTATTATCCTTAAAAAAACTTGAAACCTTTTCATTTAGACAGGTCTCCTTTTGAGACTCATCCGGCTCGAAGTCAGGCCTTTTAAGAAATATGTCATAAACGTACTTCATTTTATCGATAGCATCCCACTTAGATATATGTTTAAGATAATCAGCTGCTATATCATAGATTCCAATATTACTATTGTGAATAATGGATCGAGCAAACAGAGAAAATCTAGGTCTGATACGTCCTGTTCGCTTCCCCTCATCATTATGTTCCACATCAAATAGTTTTCTGAATGCTTCTTTGGAGGATTTGGACATCGAATTTAACAAATTCCATATATTCTTTTTTTCTAAGTTTTCAAATACAGAATCGGTAAAACCAGTAGAAACATATCTGTCATAGTCGTACACATATAAAGATGCTACAGAAATCAATATTGAAAAACTTTCAATTACACCTTGATCTTTCTGATCTATCTTTTTCATCCACTCTTGAACATAGTCATCTATGCTTTGAGTATTATTGAAATCTTTTAATGAAAGTGGAAAATCAATCACATTGTTCAAGTTCATTCTAGAAATACCAGTGCAACGTTTCTCATAAAGACGATTAAAATTAGGTTTCTCATCTGGCATGAGAGATTCCTTAATGGTTAAACAATGCATCCCTTTTGAGATTGAATCATAAGTGACACGAACTATGGATACATTATAAGTAGGTTTTATATATGATTTTTTTAGTTCCTCTACCTTTTCATCAGAAATGGTACGATCAATGAAAATGATCAACATTCTTGTTGACAATTTATTCTCAATAAGGTCGCTTAATTGTTTAAATATTACACTGCTTGTATTTCTTAACTCACTCAAAAAAAACGACATAACATTTACCAGAAATGTATGCATCTTTATTAATCAAATCATATGCCAACCGTCTGGCTACGGTTGTACCACCACTGCAAGGGCGATGGCTGATATATCCAACAAACTTGTCTCCTCGCTTTACATATTCAGCTATCTTCTTATAAAAATTATCATAGCCATTTCTTTTCACATCAATATCTGCATATAGCTCATTCCAGGTTATCCTCCCACCAGAACAGAATCCAGCATCTAAATTCTTTTTTTCTTGAGATAAAGGAGTCTCTGGTACGCATTCAATGCCATAAGCTGCAAGTTTATTCACAGTCTCTGTAGAAACCTCAGAACATCTAGATGTAAATTCAGACGTTTTCCCTAATATATTACAGCCTAGAGAACTAAAGTAACGGGCTAGTTGATTTTGAACTACAACATATTCTTTTACTTCTGCATCAATCTCCTCATTTTTAGTTTTATCATCTATTATTTCCTCTTTTGAAGATAAAAATCTGAAAATTGTAGTATTCTCAGGAAGATCGCTAAACTTATACAATATTTGGGGGAATTTAGACTGGCTATACAAATCAATAATCACGATTTCTCCTTCTGGCTTTTGAGAATTTAACTCGCATATTTTTTCCTTAATTTTAGGTAAATAGGCACGCCTCCATTTTTTTACTTGGTCTTCCGAACAAGGTTCTGTATTTGTTGTATTTCCATTTGCTTCAATCCAATAAGTAATCTTATCGCCATTTGTTTCAACCTCGGAATAAAGCATTTGGCGTTTTTCTCTCCACATTTCCTTTATCGTGTTATACAAACCACTTTCTGTTTGTGTCTTTGGATCAAAATCGATGACCATATTCCAACCGATTTTTGCCAATGATACTTTAAGCTCTGGTTTTAAGGTTGAAGATACGACAAGAATGTATTTTTTTCCATATTCATGATTGAAGTCACCTTCCAACTCATACAGTTCTTTTAAACTTTCATCTTCTGATATTAATTGCTCAAGTTCTATATCGTTTTTTACATTTTCTTCTATGACAGTATTCTCAAACGGTAATATTTTTTTTAATTGGGATAGTTTATCTTGACAAATATCAATTATGCTACGTACCCAGCCAAAATAATAACTAAATAAAGTAGAAGCATAAAAAAAACTTTGTTTAGCAGTAGGTACCGGATGAGAAGCGTCCGTGTTTAGAGGAGCATAGAGATTATTATAGCATTCTTTAATTTTGTTGTAAATCTGATTTTTCCCATCTTCTTTCTCATCCTTTTTGCATAAAAGGACAGAAGCTAATTGACCTAAATCAGTAGAATCATACTTATGACCATAGGTCGGAGTCGCATTCAAAGGCTCTTCTTTAATTTTAAGATTGTCATCAAGACTCTTATCCCATACTTTAAAATATGCATGTGATAATTTATCTTTGTTATTAAATAAGGAGTTTGCATTGGGCACATATACAAAAATAAGGAGTTTGCACAATGCTTCAGCTGCGACCCTCAACTCTTGTACAGGCTCGTTATTATTATTGGAATATTGAAAATGAACATGCTCATGCAAACTGAAAAATATTTTAAAACGCTCTCTTAGTAGGTCATCTTCTATTTGAGACAAATACAATCTCAATTTATCTGAATATACTTTGTACTCTTTCATCTTTGTTTTAATGGTTGTTATTGCAAAATTATTATTTTAATCCATAATATGGAATCACATTTATTCCTAATGAGTAATTTAGAGCCTGTTTAAAGATGTCTGAATTTTTTTTTAAGAAGTTTCCATATCAGCCCAATTGTATCTTTCTTTGAAGTGACCAAACTTTAAAAAAGATGTATCAGACTGATTTAACGGAAACCGAGTGGCAATATATAACAAAAGTGTTGAACCTGCAAGAAAAAAAGTGAAAATATGATTTACGGTTTATTTGGAATGCTATATTTTAGTCAAGACAGGGTGTCAGTGGCGTATGCTTTCCCTTGACTTTCCCAAATGGCAGTTGGTCTATTACTATTATCGCAAATGGGCTTCCCCATTGAACTTTGACTTGTTACTGGAAAAATTACGTGGTCATGTACGAGTGAAGCGCGGTCAAAGCATGGAACCAAGTGTTGGCATCATGGACAGTCAAAGTGTAAAATGGGGTAACAACGCTTCCTTGAACGGTGTTGATGGAAATAAAAAGGTAAAAGACATAAAACGCCATACCATAGTGGACAAAAATGGCTTTCTTATTGCCGTTATGGTTACCATAGTCAATATGCATGACAGTAAAGCGTCCAATTTGTTGATGAGGGTTCTTAAAGAAATGTGCTTCGGGGTGAAAGTAATTCTGGCTGATGGAGGCTACAAGGGAGAACTTGTCGATAACATAAAAAAGAAGTTCGGCTATATCATTCAGGTTGTTATCAGTGCATATAAGAAGCAAGGATTCAGACTCATTCAAAAAATGGATTGTAGAAAGAACATTTTCATGGATGGATTACAATAGAAGACTATGCCGAAACTATGAACTGACATTTGATTCGGCAGAGGAAATAGTTAAAATAGCCACTATAAAATTATTATTGAGGAAAATTTAAACAAACTCTTACAAATATACAATTTTATCATAATAATTCGTGCGAAACATGGCTCTTTCATTTAAAATAAAAATTTAGACAAAGCATCCCTTACCCGAACCAATTCGATTCGGGTAATTTGCTATAGTTGTATTTCAGAGAGTCGTCTTTGTGTCAAAATCTGATTTTTTCATTTTTGGCATAAAAACCGAATCAATCTGTTAAAACTCATTGAAACAGATCTCATAAGTTCGACCATACCTTTTCTTTTGTCAGATCGCTTTTTTCGAAGTCCCTTTCATATGGAAAACACGGAGTAAACCATGATTGAGTCAAGGTTACGCGCAGACCAGATGGACCGGCGTTTCACCTTGTCCTAGAGAAGATTGAAGTCCGGCCCCCAGTGCATGCTTTCGATAGACCAGTGACTGCGCACATAAGAACCCAGTCGCGGCGTATCCGTCGGCATGCTTGTCACATACAGCCGTTTTTCGTGGGTATGCGTGCCTGTGGATTTTTTGACTGTGTCGGATTCACACTCTACAATCGTCATCTTTCCTCCCCACCTCTCTTTTTCGGCGATAATTTCAAGTCCGTCATATATGTTATAGGTTCTTGTCTCTATTCTTCCATGACCGAGTTCGGGACCTTCCGTATAGAAATACAGCGATATGCGCCCTTTGATCCTGTCCTCCACCCCATAACACAGCGATCGCTAGTTCGCTTTGGGTTCTATAAGGAAATCACCTCCTTTCCTCCTGATTATATCGATGATGTCTTTCTGCATTGACATGGCATCGGCGGTGACAATCTTTCCTGATATAACTATTTTGTCGGTTAGAAGGGGAACCGCCTTTATTTCGTTGCTTTTTTCCTGACAGGCTTCCGTTACTAGCATCATGCCTGTGTTGAAAGAGTAAGCCGATACTATATCCGGATTGCGACCGTTTTCCAGGACAGTGCCCCGTTCGGCTTTGCCGTCCACACAGATTATTTCTTTTCCACGGCTTGATTTAATCAGTTTCCTATGAAATGTTTCCACAGAATGTTGCATCTTGTCGGCCATTGCCAGATCATCGATGCCCTGCTCAACACGGCAAAGAGCCGCTTCGGATGGCATCCCGTTCCTGAACATACCCATTTCCCGGAACTTATTGATGTTGTGTCTGCCGAATTCTATTATATCGGCGCATCCTACATACCCGCAGGCACGACCGGATATCATCAGGATGATAATGTCATCGAATCGATGGCGGATGTTTCCTTTGTCTGACCTGCGGAAGTCCGGGGCTGATGCAGCAAAATCCATCAGTTTTTCCAGAATACTGCCCGGAGATACAAATCTATTTTGCAATTTCGCGGTGTGATTGACTGTATATGCTTCAATTGAACGTACTTGGTCGAGTGGCTTTATTATTTGCGTAACTGTTTGATTTTCACCTATAAAGTTACGAAAATATACCTCTCAACTAAATTTTTAAGACACTTATTGCGTTGAATATAAGAGATATAAGCTCTCGGAGACGGGTATTACCAACCTATGTTTTAGACTTGATTTAAAGTGGCTCGCGGCCAAAGGACAGCCTCATGAAAGTGGTTGTATCCTTTCCGAAAGTCAGAGGAAATCTTAAATGAAAGATCCGTGCGCAATGTTTCTATTGTGATATGTTTTGATAATTCTTGAATTTTTCTTAATTTTGTATCTATTGAAAGCCTTTAGCTAATTAGTGATTGTAGAACCTCTTATGATTATATGATGGATTTAATTTTTATAATTGGAATCGGCCTTCTTTTCACATTGTTAGTCGTGATAGTAGGCATTTATGGCTACCTGCGGATTTTCCCCTGGAGACAAACCGTCCTCTCTTTTAGATCTAATTCATATTGTGAGCCAGATATTCATTTTGCAAAAATCAGAGAACTGGAAGAACAACTGGAAATAGAACGGAAAGCAAAGAAATTTTACAATACCTTATATATATTGTTTGTCATTGTCAATTCGGTTGTCGGTGTTTTGCTAGTATCGGGGTTCATCCAGCAAAAAATAAATCCTTTATTATTGGGCTGGATTGGAATTATCTCTTTGATTTTTACTTTGCTGAACTTTATTATCAGACCGGAAGAAAAAAGGAAGCTGGTGACAAGTAGAATGGCGAAACTTAAATCAGTGATACGTGAATGTAAGGATTTGATAGGAAAATATAACTCTTTGAATTATGCTCCGGGTGTGCTTCGGTATGAAGATGTTTGTGATACAATCTTGAATATGGGCAATGACTGTCTGGAAGAATTGGACAAGGAATATTTCATCTAAGAATTGTTTAAATTTTTATATTATGAATCCAAAGGATGTAGAGAAAATGCTAAGATCCAATCCGGACGTAATAGAAATGAGACGAGGGTTGGAAAATTCCTTTAATTCAATGTTGAAGAATACATTTGAATGGGGATTTTGGGACTTTGACAAGAAGGTAAAATTAACTATTGTCCCTGACCTGAGCTTTAATGCTACTGCACGAAAGGGATTTATTAATGAAATTCAAATCAATATCGGAGTAGTGCCTTTACTCCAAGCTTTGGCTATTAATGTGGCAAAGCTGGACTATGTATGGCCGGATATTCCGTTTGAACCGAAATTTGACCAGGATGAGTCCGTAAAGAATATATATGATATCATCAATGCTTTTTATTATGAAATTGATAAATATGAGCTGGATGATACGCATATAACTTTGATGATGGATAATGAGGTGTTGGGAATCCGATCGGAAATGTCCTATTCTATTTATAAGTTCATGTGGTATTTTCTTATTTTTCATGAGTACGCGCATCTTCTTTGCAAACATTCCACGTTGTTGGGGATTAGTCACCTTCGTGAACTGAATATGGAAGAAGGCACTCTTTCTAATTCAAAGGATGAGGAACCGACCAATAGAGACATGAGGTGGCAGTGGGCCGAACTGGAAGCTGATAGTTTAGCTTCTTTATTATTGGTAGAAACTTTGAAGCTAGAGTCTCTTCCCGATTATGGAAACGAAGAATGGTCGATTGAAGATGGGAAGGTGGCATTGTTAAAAGGAATTTTCCTTTCTATTGGTTTGATGTTCCTTATGTTTTCTTATAAATCTAATTCTATCAGTGGTAACAGATTGAAAAAACATCCACATCCGGGAGTGAGAATAGCAAATGCTTTTGATGTGACAGCCAATTATCTGGAAGCCTCGAAGATCATGAAGCTTGATATCTGTCAGAAGGCAATGGAGGAAGTGTTGGCCATGCTTATACCCATGGGGGAAGAACTGGGCATTGAGGTGTTCAGGGTGATATATGATAATCTCGATTCACTAAAAGATGAAATTATAACCATAAGGAAATCAGTCGGAGATGAATGGGTCAATAAGAATTATAAGGAAATGGCTGATATTCTTATTTCATTAAAAACAAAAATGTCAATGTTTTAGCAGAAAAAGCAGATTTTTCCATGCTGTCTTGAAAATTATTTTTCATTACAGGCCAGTGTTATTCATGAAAAATATGTGTTGTCGATTGATAAAAATGGATATTGTATTTTTCATAGTGAAGATATAGAATGGAAAAGAAGGAATAACTTTGGCTATTGGATGCAGATCTTATTCAAGTTTTTGTCATTGATAGATAAGGGTGCTATTGACTATGAGCATAATGGTTGGAAAGGATTTGATCTGAGAGGTATCGGATGGCTTGCTTCGTATGGGGAGGGAGAAGAACCAGTTATTCTATTTGACCGATTAAACTTTCTATCAGATATGTATCTGTTTTTTCAGGGCGGTATTTTTTACGATTCAGTCAGGATAAGGAACTGTAAGCCTCCTGAAACAGAAATGGATTTTAGCCTGTGTAACTATCTGTTCTCTTTGGTAGAGGATATAACTCAAGCCAGACACTCTGTATTTGTCTCTGTAATGAAAACCGGGTTGAAAAAGCGTTCTCAATTAGGAACTGCCTTGAAGGAATCCATACAGCAGGGAGTGCAAGTGGTTGTGTTCGTGAAAAACAAGATTACAGAAGCAGAGTGGTTGCAAAGGGAGGGGGTGACGGTTCGTGTATCCGAACATTTGACTTTTCAGTTGGTAATGATTGATAAAAAAAGATTTGGTATGGCAGCATCAATTATATGGGTTATGCCACGGAAGAAGATTATGTGGTAAGGTTTTCTGATGAACACTTGACAGCGGAAATGCTGGATGTGTTGTATGGTGTGAGTAGTTTTTTTAGGGGAAGTTTGCATAACAATTAAGCGTTATACTGATGAAAAAGCCACTTATACAAGTTCCCATACAATTTGTGTCTCTTTATTTGTTTTCTGATTTCCGTTTATATAAATTTGCATATTGAATAACTGATAACTTGAAATTATTATTTTTTAGTACTAAAGGAATAGCGAAAGTACTTCCACTTACAATTTGCAAGTCTTAAACGCGTCAGGCTTTAAATGACCAGTTGTTTATTTTTTACGCCCTAAACAAATGGCTTTATCCATGTTGGTGAAAATACGAACACTGTCAAAATAGAACTGTCCATTCTCTTCATTCAGCCATCCACCAACTTTCTTCTCATGCGCTAATGTACCTTTAAGAACTCTCCTCAATCCCCCTTTTCAGAAACTATCTTGAGCCTCGAGTAAGCGACCGAAGTTCCTTTTGTGACCTTTTTTAAAGTTGTGAGGGCAACCATGAATCATCCGGATTCTTTTCTGCCATCTTAAGGATAGTGTCAAACAGTTGTTCCATTTTTCGGATAACTTTAGCGGTGCCCCAGCATTTGTTATGGCATGGCAAATCTACTAAAAGGTTTGCAGAACTTGTTGGAACATAGCAGCAAGCCACTACACAAATATATACTTATGTGAATATGAATAAACAGAAAAAGTTTTGTCTTCCAAGCATTCACGTAAAAAATGTATTTGGAAAAATAAGTAACAACGGGAGGCTGTGATTACGTTGTAAAATTATGCAGTTGGTCATTTTTAGATGTGATGTACTCCATCGGTTCTATTGCTACATGTTATCTGACGACTTTAAGTGATAGATAGTGACACAAGTTTCTGCGTTTTTAGAATAAATAAGCTCTTTGCTTCTTTGAATTAAAACAGGGCAATCATTTCACAAAATGCTATGCTATGAACACACAGGAGGCAAGCATGGAACTGCTGAGAAAATATTTAACATATAATAGTATGGTTCAGATAATCGGTTATACCGGAATTATTGGTGACTTATAATTGTTACAAATATTTCTAACATTGTCAGGAACAGAGATTTCCGGCAGTGCTCTCTTTGTTTCCTTCTGTAAAACTTCTGGTTATCCTTCGTTCAACCTTTTCCTGTTCCCTGAATTTTGTCTTGGATATGGAATTGTAAATTGTCACTTCATTTATATTCGCATATGTTTCTGTTGTGCGAGCAGTGGAATTATCAATCTTTTTTATTCTAGAAAACTTTTATAATCTCCTTAGACATAGGAGGTTTGAAAAAAAGACAAAAATTGAAGTAATAACTTGGTAACCGCGTCTATTTTTACATTCTGCTGTTAGTTGCTTAAGCGCTATTCTTCCTACAAATCGTGACACATCCGGCAAATACCAGCCTGAAGTCCATGATTGTCAAATGGATGAAACGGTCTTTGATAAAATAAAGTGGATTACCAGGTTGGGGTTTAACTAATATTTTATAAATTTGCAAACGTTTTTGAATATGTAAAATAATATGAAAGCTTATTTGAGCATTAAACGAATTTTTCTTTTTACTGTCCTTCTCCTCGGCAGTTCTGTAGGCAGGTGCCAAATTTATAAATACATAGGACTGGAAGACGGTCTGAGCAATCAGAAAATATATCATATCCAAAAAGACCGAAGGGGGTATATGTGGTTTCTAACCCAGGAAGGGATAGACCGTTATGACGGAAAGCGCATCAAGCATTACAATTTCTCAGATGACAGCATGAAGCTGGACTCACGGATTGCCTTGAACTGGCTTTATATGGACAGCAAGGACGTGCTGTGGGTAATCGGTCAGAAAGGCCGTGTTTTCCAGTATGATTCACAACATGATAAATTCGAACTGGCTTATGTACATCCGGAGCTGGTCAGAAACAAGTCACAGGCATTTCTGAATTACGGTTATCTGGACAAGAATGACCGTATTTGGTTATGCTATAAAGACAGCATCGCATGGTATGACATCCGTACCGGAAATACTCTACATATGCCGACACCGATCAATAGTGAAATAGCCGCCATAGAACAGACGGATGACAACCATTTCTTTATCGGTACAGTAAACGGCCTGTTCTATGCTGAGGTAGAAAAGGGGAGGCTAAACAGAATGTCTGACAAAGCTGTGGAAAGTATCCGCACATCAGTACATGAACTCTATTACCATGCTGTTTCAAAACAACTGTTTGTGGGAAACTATAAGGAGGGAATACTTGTATATGACGTGGGAAAGACAGGAAAAATCATCCCTTGCCAATTACCCAATAATGTAGAGATAAACCGGATTGTCGCCCTGAACGATCATGAACTTCTGGTAGCTACGGGTGGCAGAGGTGTATATAAACTGGATGTGAACACATGTATGAGCGAGCCCTATATAACAGCTGATTATAATAGTTATAATGGAATGAACGGAAACAATATCAATGATATTTATGTGGACGAGGAGGAACGCATCTGGCTTGCCAATTATCCTACCGGCATCACCATCCGAAACAACCGTTATGGAAGTTATGATTTGATAAGACACTCCATCGGCAACAGCCTTTCACTGGTGAACGATCAGGTCCATGATGTACTGGAGGACAGTGACGGTGACCTTTGGTTTGCAACCAGCAATGGTATCAGCCTTTATCAGACCGATACCAAAGAATGGCAATCATTCCTCAGTTCCTTTGAATCGGTACCGGACAATGAGAACCATATCTTTTTGACGCTGTGTGAGGTTTCTCCCGGTGTGATATGGGCCGGCGGTTTTATGTCAGGCATTTGCAAGATAGAAAAAAGGAAAGGATTTAAGATTGGTCATATTGCCCCTGCCACTATTGCGGGAGTGCGTCCCGACCAATATATATTTGACATCAAGAAAGATTCGGACGGTGATGTCTGGTCCGGCGGATATTATCATTTGAAGCGTATCAATCTTGAAACAGGAAGTGTGCGTCTGTATCCGGGAGTAAGCTCCATCACTACCATTCTGGAAAAAAATGTCCGACAGATGTGGATCGGCACAAGAATGGGGCTCTACCGGCTTGACAAGAAATCGGGAGACTATCAGTATGTTAACCTGCCTGTTGAGTCCCCCTATATATGCTCTTTGTACCAGAGAGACGGCAACGTCCTGTATATCGGTACTCGCGGAGCCGGATTGCTTGTATATGACATCGGCAAAAAGAAGTTCATCCACCAGTACCGTACAGACAACTGTGCGTTGATTTCCGACAATATCTATACAATTCTTCCGCGTCAGGACGGGAGTCTCCTCATGGGCACGGAAAACGGAATAACCATTTATTCTCCCTCAAAACATACCTTCCGCAACTGGACACGGGAACAAGGGTTGATGAGTGTTAATTTTAATGTCGGCTCTGCCACAACCTACAGTAAAAACACACTTGTTTTTGGTGGGAATAACGGGGCTGTCAGATTCCCGATAGACATACAGATACCGGAGCCGCATTACTCACGTCTGTTACTGCGCGATTTCATGATAGCCTATCATCCCGTTTATCCGGGCGACGAGGGTTCTCCGCTGGAAAAGGACATTGACGAAACTGACCGGCTGGAACTGACCTACAGACAAAACTCTTTTTCCCTTGATGTAGTTTCCATTAATTATGACTATCCTTCCAACATCCTTTATTCATGG
>ERZ773237.984-NODE-984-length-27309-cov-4.482828_pt1 | contig 27309 bp, 26 predicted proteins | sample MGYA00580990_ERZ773237 | MGnify/ENA primary metagenome ERZ773237 (study PRJEB29015, sample SAMEA2737749) | human gut metagenome | biome: human gut; feature: human-associated habitat; material: faeces | place: China | collected 2012 ...
CGCCGCCGTCCGGCTCCTCGTTTTCCGCCCGCAGGGACCAAGGAGCAAACGCGTATGGAACCACATATCTATGGTGTCACAGAGGTGAATCAGCTGGTGAAGGGCCTGCTGGACAGTGCCCCGGCTTTACAGGGCGTCGCCGTCCGGGGAGAGTTGTCCAACTACAAGATCTACCCCTCCGGCCACCACTATTTCACCCTGAAAGATCAGGAGGGGGCCCTCCGGTGCGTCATGTTCCGGGGACAGGCCTCCCGCCTCCGGTTCCGGCCGGAGAACGGCATGAAGGCCGTGGCCTCCGGCCGCATCACCGTGTTCCCCCGGGACGGGGCCTATCAGCTCTACTGCGACTCCCTGATCCCGGAGGGGGTGGGGGACCTGGCGGTGGCCTTCCAGCAGTTAAAAGAAAAGCTGTGGAAGGAGGGCCTCTTTGACCCTGCCCACAAAAAGCCCCTGCCGCCCTATCCGGAGAAAATCGCCATCGTCACCTCCGGCGCCGGGGCGGCGGTCCACGACATGATCCGCATCCTCCGCCGCCGGTATCCCATCGCCAGGGTGATCCTGCTGCCGGTGCGGGTCCAGGGGGCCGAGGCCCCGCCGGAGATCGTGGGGGCCATCCGGTACGCCAACCGCTGGAAGCTGGGGGACGTGCTGATCACCGGCCGGGGCGGCGGCTCCATGGAGGACCTGTGGGCCTTCAACGACGAGCGGGTGGCCCGGGCCATCTACGACTGTGAGACGCCCATCATCTCCGCCGTGGGCCACGAGCCGGACGTGACCATCTCCGACTATGTGGCCGACCGGCGGGCGTCCACCCCCAGCAACGCCGCGGAGATCGCCGTGCCGGATATGGCGGAGCTGCTGCGGTATCTGCGGGGGACGGAGAACGGCATGGCCCAGAGCGTGCTGCACCGCCTGGAGCGGGAGGAGCGGCGGCTGAAGGCCCTGGCGGAAAAGCGGGTGCTGACGGACCCCCTGGCCTTTGTTCAGGACCGGCGGCTCCAGCTGGATTATATGCAGGACAAGATGACATCGGCGGCCCGGACCCACTGGGACCGGGAGGCCCGGCGGTTTGCCGGGACCGTGGCCAAGCTGGACGCCCTGAGCCCCCTGAAGGTGCTGGGCCGGGGCTATGCCATGGCCCGGACGGAGGAGGGCGGCATTCTGCGCAGCAGCGCGCAGGTGCGGCCCGGCGACAGAATCGAGCTTCGCCTGGCCCAGGGGTCCCTGGGCTGCCGGGTGGAGGAAGTAGAAGGGGAGGAGACCCATGGCAAAGAAAACCTTTGAGGAGAACATGGCCCGGCTGGAGGAGATCGTGGCGCTGCTGGAAAAGGGCGACGCCCAGCTGAGCCAGTCCCTGTCCCTGTTCGAGGAGGGGACCCGGCTGGCGGCAGCCTGCCGCACGGAGCTGGATCAGGCGGAGCAGCAGGTGGTGCGGCTGATGAAGGGCCCCGACGGCGCGCCCATCGAAAATGAATTTGCAAGCGAGGAATGACCATGGAATTCAAGCAGCAATATGCGGCCTATCAGCAGGCCATCGAGGAGTATCTGAACGGCATTTTCACGACGGACAAGCCATATGGCCGCCTGCAGGAGGCCATGCGGTACAGCATTCTGGGTGGCGGCAAGCGCATCCGCCCGGTGCTGACCCTGGAGTTTGCCCGGCTGGGTGGCATCGACTGGCATCTGGCCCTGCCCTATGCCTGCGCCCTGGAGCTGGTGCACAATTATTCCCTGATCCACGACGATCTGCCCTGCATGGACGACGACGACCTGCGCCGGGGCCAGCCCACCACCCACAAGAAGTTCGGCGAGACTCTGGCGGTGCTGGCAGGCGACGCTTTGCAGCCGGAGGCCTTCCGGCTGATCGCGGAGGCTCCCTGTATGTCCGACGGCAGCCGGGTGGAGGCGGTGCGGGTGCTGGCCCGGGCCTGCGGCGCCGACGGCATGGTGGCCGGTCAGGTGCTGGACACCCTGTACGGTATCCAGACGGAGGAGCAGCTGAAGGCCATGTACCGGCTGAAAACCGGGGTCATGATCTCGGCGGCGGCGGAATTGGGCTGCGTATCGTCGATGCAGGCCACCGACAGTCCGTGGAACTGGTACATCGGGCCCATCCACTCGGAGTCGCGCTTGGCGAGGTAGTTGTTCACCGTCACCATGTGCACGCCCTTCTTGGCCAGCGCGTTGAGGAATACGGGGAGCGTCGCCACGAGGGTCTTGCCCTCGCCCGTCGCCATCTCGGCGATCTTGCCCTGGTGGAGCACCACGCCGCCGAACAGCTGCACGTCGTAGTGGATCATGTCCCATTTCGTGTCGTTGCCGCCGGCGAGCCAGTGTGTCGCGTAAACGGCCTTGTCGCCCTCGATGGTGACGAAATCCTTCGTCGCCGCCAGGTTGCGGTCGAAGTCGTTTGCCGTCACCACGACCGTCTCGTTCTGTGCGAAACGGCGCGCCGTGTCCTTCATTATGGCGAATGCCTCGGGAAGGATCTTGTCGAGCACCTCCTCGATTTTCTCGTCGATGCGCTTGGTCGTTTCGTCGATCTCCTTCGAAATTTTCTCTTTCTCTTCGAGCTGCGTTTCGGGCTTTTCGAGTATGGCTTTCAGCTCGACGATGCGGGCCTCGTCCGCGGCGATGAAGTCGGCGATCTGCTTTTTCAGCGCTTCGCTGTGCGCGCGCAGCTCGTCGTTGGTGAGTTTCTCGATCGAGGGGTAGACGGCCTTGATCTTCTCCAGATAAGGCTCGATCTGTTTGCGGTCCTTGTCGGCTTTCGAGCCGAAGAGGGCTTTGATTATACTTGCAACTATATCCATAATGCGTTTATTGTTTTCTCGGTTCGGGTTCTAAATCTTACAAAGATACTCATTTTTTGCGATTTGTCAATCTTCGGCGAGGCTTTTTGCGATCCGCCGTCCGACGGGACATTCCGCGCAGCGGCGTGCGGCGCAGTATTCGGTGGCCAGTTGCAGCAGGGCCTGCGATTCGAAGGCGTTGCGCGGACGCACGCCGGCGGCCTGCCATGCGCGCATGTAGCGGTTGTCTTCGGCCGGCAGGCGTTCGAGGAGCGTCAGGGCGCTGTCGCGCAAACGTTCGCTGCCGGTGTAGCTTCCGTAGGCGAATTGCAGGACGGCGACGAGGTTGATTCCGATGATGTTGGCCTTGAACGCCCCGATGCGCTTGGGACTTTCGTCGCTCTCGGCGCCGGGGACGTGGTGCGTGCGCCAGTAGGAGGGCGCTTCGATGCAGAAAAGCCGCCGGACGTCCTCCTCCGTGCGGCAGGCCATGGCGCGTTCCATGATGAACTCGTCCTGCGCGAAGAACTCCGCGGCCTGCGCCAGCCGCAGCACGGGGTGGTTGGCCGGACGAATCTCCGTGAGCGCCCACTCCGAAGCGTCCGTCGCCTCGATCCCGTATTTGGCTGCGAGGTACTCGAAACTGCGCCGCAGATCGAGCGTGTAGGCGTCGCCGCGGTAGAGTTCCAGAAGCCCCGAGGCGCCGAGAAGCATCGCTTCGACGGCATGCGGGGCGAGCCGTTCGCGCAGCACGATTTTGTAGGGGACCTTCCGGGCCAGCCGCAGGAAGGCTTCCTGATTCTGACGGTCGCCCAGCGTGCGGAAATAGAGCAGGTAGAAAGTCTGGTTCCAGTTCCCGTCGGCTTCGCCGTGCAGGGTTTCGACCGTGCGCATTTTCCGTTGCAGGCGGTCGAAGATCAGCGCCGTGCAGATTTCGGTGCGTTGCAGTCCGTCGAGCGCGGCCAGATAACCGCCGCAGGCGTAAGTCCCGGCCCCGGCCCGCAGCCGTTCGATCGTCCGTGCCTCCGCCTCCGTCATATCAGAACAGGTTGAGTTCCAGCAGGGCCTCTTCGGACATCATGCTCTTGTCCCACACGGGGTCGAACGTGAGGATGACGTTCACCGATTTCACGCCCTTGACCTTGCCGACCTGTATGTTCACGTCCTCGACCAGCATGTCGGCCATCGGGCAGTTGGGGGCCGTGAGCGTCATGCGGATCGTCGCCACGCCGTCGGGCGTGTAGTCGATTTCGTAGATCAGCCCCAGGTCGTAGATGTTGACCGGGATTTCCGGGTCGTATATGTTCTTGAGGGTCGCGACGATGTCCTTTTCCACCTCAAGTATTTCGTCAGGTGACATACCCTAATTGTGAATTATGAATTGTGAATTATGAATTGCTTTTGGCCTGAAAAGCCAAAGCGTACAACCGCATCTGCTTGACCATCGCCGCCAGGCCGTTGGCCCGCGTGGGCGAGAGGTTGGCCGCAAGTCCGATGGCGTCGATGAAATAGAGTTCCGTATCGAGAATCTCCTGCGGCGTGCGCCCGTTCAGCACGCGGATCAATAACGCGATGATGCCCTTGGTTATTATGGCGTCGCTGTCGGCCGCGTAGTACACCCGGCCGTCCTCCAGTTTCGCATCCACCCACACCCGCGACTGGCAGCCCTCGATCAGGTACCGTTCGGTGCGGTGTTCTGGGGCGATGGCCGGGAGCGTCTCGCTCAGGCCGATCAGGTAGTCGTATTTGTCGAGCCAGTCGTCGAATACGGAAAACTCTTCGATGATTTCGTCTTGTATGCTATCCATGGTATAACGTTTTTTTTATGGTCGTTTCTCTTCCGTGCGTCGTTGTCGCCGCCCGTGGCGTCGTTTGCCGGTCTGACTCCCCCGGCTAAAAGCCGGGCTTTAAAGGCGATGCCCGAATGCTGGACATCGGGTCCTATCCTGCGCTTCCACCTGTTAAAAGCCGTTTCTTAAACGGCCTTGGGAGGGACTTGTCGCATGCGACCGGGTTTCGGTCGGAATTACGCCTCGTTCACTCTGCAATTTCCTCTAAAACTCCGCCCTCCGATGCCGCCGGTTCGCGAATGCCCGCCAGACGCGCCAGCGTCGGAGCCACGGCCGTCATGTCCACGCGGCGGTTGACCCGCTGCATGCCTGCGCCCTTGCCGTAGAAGACCAGCGGCACTTCGGTGTCGTAGCCGTACATCGACCCCGACATCGACCAGCAGCGTTCCTGCTCCTCGATCCAGCCGGGCATCAGGTTCAGAATCACGTCGCCCGAACGGCGGGGATAGAAACTGTTCTGCATCCGGCGTGCATAGCCGCTGCCGAAATAGCTCGTGCGCATGGCCGTGGCGGCCAGCGCGTGGGAGATGCCGCTGAACTGCATGGCGAAGATGGCCACCTCGTTCTGCACCTCGGCGAGGTTCAATCCCCGCTCGTAGATCAGGTTGTGGTTGAGCCACAGGCACTTGTCGCTGTAATCCACCACCCAGTCGCCTACGCCGTAGCGGACGTTCAGGAATCCGTTGACGATCACTTCGAACTGCCGCGGGTTGAAGCGGTCGGCCTCCTCGGCCCCGGCGTCGAACGCAGGGCTGGTTCCGTGGTCGGAGGTGAGCACCACCGTCACGCTGCCGTCCTTGACCTGTGCGAATACGAAGGTCAGGAAGTCGGCCAGGTCGCGGTCCAGGCGGTAGTACATGTCCTCGACCTCGATTGATTCGGGCCCGTAGGCCTCGCTGATGCGGCGCGGCGAGTCGAGGCAGACGTTCAGCAGGTCGGGGATCTTGTCCTCCCCGAGGCGGTATTGCGCGATGGCCTGTTTGGCCAGCCCCAGTACGGCCGTGTTGCCCGCCGGGGTGTAGAGCATGCGTTCGAAATCGCTCCGCAGTTTCAGACGCCCCGAGCCGCTTTGGTCTTTGTCTTTCTTGCTCTTTCCGCTCAGCGCGATGTCGTAGTTGCGGGTGTTGAGGTAGCGGCCGCGTTCGAGGAGCGTGCGCCACTCGCCCGAGATGTACGAAAGGTTGTAGCGTTCGCGGTTGCTGCGGGCGATCCATTCGGGCACTTCGGCGGCGTAGTAGGGCGAGGTCACCCAGTCGCAGCGCGCCGAGTCGAGCCAGAACACCTCTCCGCCGTGCCCGGCCGTCACCACGGCCGAAACGGCCTCCGGGGCGATCGTGACGGCGCGGCTGCCCGGGGCGTGCCGCAACAGCGTCTCCGCGAGCGTCGGGGCGATCAGGTGGTAGGCGCCGGGACCTTTGCGGCCTGCGGTCAGTTCGACGGTCCGGTTGGTGGTGTAATCCACCCAGCGCGAGCCGATCACGCCGTGGGTCGAGGGCATGGCCCCCGTGGTGAGCGTGGCCAGCGAGACGGGCGTAGTGGTCTGCAAATAGTCGTAGCGGCTGTCGGCATAGACCGTGCCGCCCTCCGTGAGGCGGCGGAAACCGCCTTCGCCGAAGTTTTCGGCGTAGCGGTCGAGGTCTTCGCCGCGCATCGAGCCGACGACGATCTGGACGATCAGCCGGGGCTGTGCCGCGGCGCTTTGAAGCGCCCCGAGAGCGGCTATGGCGTATAGGAAGAATTTTTTTGTCATCTGTGTCGTGAGTTGGCCGCAAATTTACGAATTTATTTCGAGACATCGGCGGAAATAGGCCGTTTCCGACTGAAAATCCATCTCCGGAAGTGCGGCGATCCGTTCCAGCTGACGGCGGCAGAAGGCGCGGTGCGCCTCGCCCTGCGGGTTGCGGGGGCGGTGGGCGGCCGCTGCGACGATGGCTTCGGCCTCCGGAAGCAGGCGCAGGGCTTCGTCCGTCAGGACCGCCGGGGCGAATTTCTCCCAGACGTAGGCCACGGCCTGCGGCGCGGGGTGCACCAGGTCGTCGGCGTAGAAGCGGTAGTCGCGCAGGTCGTCGGTAAGTATCTCGAACGCAGGAAAATACGCCGAGCACTTGAACCTTTCCGTCAGCTGCTCGGCGGCCAGCCGCAGCGTCGCCTTGCTCACGGCGTTGCCCGCCAGGGTGTCGCCTGTATGCCGTACCGGGCTGACCGTCAGGATGATCTGCTTTCCGGCGAGCGGCCCTTCGATCAGCTCCGCGAACGTCTCGACGATCTCCTCCACCGAAAGCCGTCTTCTGGAAAATTCCGCGGCGGGCCGGCGGTGGCAGTTGGCGACCGCTTCGCCCTGACGCTCGTAGACCCATGCCGTGCCGAAGGTGAGGACGATGCGGTCGGCCGTGCGGAGTGCGTCGGCCCCGGTCTGCCGCGCGGCGTTCATTTTTTGCAGAGCTTCGTCGGCCGTCGGGGCCGAGAAGTCGCCGTGGAACCCGAAATGGTGCCACACCTCGCCGTCGAACCCCAGCTCCCCGCGCGTCACGGGCGCCGGGTCGGCATAACTGCGGATCGCCGCGGCGATGGAGAGCGGATTGAAAAGGATGCCCGAGGGGTTTTCCGCCACCCGGAATTTGGCGCCGGCGAGTTTTCGGGCGATGTGCGCGGCGAAGCACGACCCGAGCGCGAGCACCCGGTTTTCGTAGCCGATTTTCACCCCGAGGGATGTAATTTCGATTTCGGTGCGGAATTTCATGGCGTACAAATGTACAAAATTTCTTACCTTTGTTCTATGATTCTGAAAGCAAACTGCAAAATAAATCTGGGTCTCGACATCCTGCGCCGTCGTGCGGACGGGTTTCACGATCTGGAAACCGTCATGTTCCCCGTTGCGGGCCTTTATGACGAGGTGGAGGTGGTGCGCACCGCTGCGCCCGGCGCGGAGTTCCGCGCCGAAGGGCTGGCCGTGGACTGCCCTCCCGAAGAAAACATCTGTCTCAAGGCGTTCCGGCTGATGCAGCGGCATTACGGCGTGGACGGGGTGGCTATCCGCCTCGGCAAGCGCGTGCCTTTCGGCGCGGGGCTGGGCGGGGGATCGTCAGACGGCACGGCGGTGTTGCTGGCTGTCAACGAGCTGTTTGCACTGGGGCTGTCCGAAGCGGAGCTGATCGCCCGGGCCGCAGAGCTGGGCAGCGACACGGCGTTTTTCGTGCGCAACACGCCGCAGTTATGTAAAGGAAGAGGTGAGGTGATGGAGCCTTTTGCGTTGAACCTGAAAGGGATGACGCTCGTTATCGTCAAACCCGGCGAGGGGGTTTCGACCCGCGAGGCCTATGCCGGGGTGCGGCCGCGGATTCCGGAGGTGCCGCTCGCGGAGCGTCTCGGGAGGCCTGTGGCCGAGTGGCAGGGGCTGGTGACCAACGATTTCGAAGAGCACATCTTCGCCGCGCATCCGGCCATCCGTGCCGCCAAAGAGCGCCTGCTGGCCGAAGGGGCCGTTTACGCCTCGATGTCGGGCAGCGGCTCGGCGGTTTTCGGACTGTTCGCGGGGCATGAAAAAAGCGAAAGGCTGTGCAGCCTTTCGCCTTTCGTATTCGGTCTGTAAACCGCTGCGCCGGGGCTTCCGGCGGCGGTTTCCTGCTATTTTGCCGGAAGCGAATCCGTGGGCTGCCGCGCCGCTTTGGTTCCGTCAGTTTCGCGCCCCGTCTGTTACGGTTCCGTCCGTTTCGGTCTCATCCGCTTTGGTCCCGTCGGTTTCGCGCCCCTCGTTGAGGGTGTCGGCGATGCCGTCGGCAACGTGCTGCAAGGGGCCTGCTTCCGCCGTTTCCGGCTCTTCGGAGCGGGCGGCTCTATTTGCAGCCCGCCACGGGCATCTTGGCGATGCGCGCGATATGGCGTCCGCCTTCGAACTCGGCGGCGAAATAGGCGTCGAGCATCTTGACGGCTTCGTCGTTGGTGATGAAGCGCGCCGGGAAGACGATGATGTTCGCGTCGTTGTGGCGGCGGATCAGCGAAGCGATCTCGGTGTCCCAGCAGAGACCCGCGCGGATGCCCTGATGTTTGTTGAGCGTCATGGTCATCCCTTCGCCCGAACCGCAGAGCGCGACGCCGCGTTCCAGTTCGCCGTTTTCGATCGCTTCGGCCAGCGGGTGGGCGAAGTCGGCGTAGTCGACGCTCTCGGGCGAGTGGGCGCCGAAATCGAGCACCTCATAGCCCATGGCGTTGAGGTAACCCACCAGGAATTCTTTCATTTCATAGCCGGCGTGGTCGCTGGCGATACCTATTTTCTTCATCGTATTTCGGTTTATTCGTGTTCGGCATTACAAAGATACAAAAAAACGGGCGGTTGTCAAACCGGATTGCATGCTGCCCGGCACGGCAAGACAATCCGACTCCGAAAAGGAGCGTTGCGGTCCCGGCACCAAAGATAAACAAAAATCGTGTCGCACGGCATTTCCCGGTCCCGAATTTGTGTTATTTTTGCACCGTGAAGATTTTTCTCGCCATACTGGGCTGCGCGGCGTTCGTGCTGGGCGTCGTCGGCATCTTCGTGCCGCTGCTGCCCACGACGCCGTTCCTGCTGCTGGCCGCGGCCCTCTGGGTCCGCTCCTCGCCGCGGCTCTACGAGTGGCTTCTGGCGCACCGCTGTTTCGGCGGGTATATCCGCAACTTCCGCGAAAACCGCGCCATACCGCTGCGCGCCAAGGTCGTTTCCATAGCTCTGATGTGGGGCACGATGCTCTACTGCATCTTCGGACTGCTCGACGGGTGGTGGTGGGCGCAGGTCGGCCTGCTGGCCGTGGCCGTCGGCGTCACGTGGCACATCCTCTCGTTCGCAACGCTGCGCAAGTGATTTCCCGGCTTAAAAAGCCGGTTTTAGAGGGCGGAGGCGGGACGGTTCGTTTCCGGTCCGGGTCTGCGCAGTCCCCGGTTCATTTATCCGGTATTCCTTCGGAAACCTTTTCCTCGCTGGAAATCAGTTTTGTTTGGTAGTATTTCACTTCGTAGCCGCCCTTTGCGTCGTCGTATTCGGCGACGGGACGGATGAGGAGCCGGGCCTCGAAGCCCGGTTCGAAATCGAAGCCCTCGATCTCCCACGGGAACGGCTCCCACTGCGGGTCGGTGTAGCGCATGTCCTTGATCCAATAACCGCTCGTTGCCGGACTGTCGGCGCGCCGGGAGGCGATGGTGACCTCGAACTCCGGACTGAATTGCAGCGGATCGACATCCGACTGCATCGGCGTGCGCGAGATCGGCTTTTCCATCGTGTAGCGGTATCCGGGGCCGTCGGCCGGGGGATTGGGGATGGGGTCGATGCGGACGAGCATCTCGGTCTGATACCCTTTTTCGAACGTGAAATTCGCGATGGAGCCTGAAAACGTGCGCCATTCGGCGTCAGGGGCGGTCTTGACGATGTAGGCCGGGACGTGGCCGAAACTCATCACGATGCCCGCGACGCCCTTTTCGGGGGCGACGGTCCAGGTTTCGGTGCGCGGTTCATGGCCGTCGTCGCAGCCGCCGAACCCGAGCGGCAGCAGCAAAAGCAGGACGAAGCATTTTTTCATAGAGGTCGGGGATTTCCCTAAAAACGGAGCCAACGCCCTGATACTGCACGGTCTGGCACAAAAAAAAACGGACCGGAGTCCGTTTTTTCGTATAGTCGGGTCGCGTGCGCTCGATAAGAACGCGGACGGGTTATTTCGCCGCGCGTTTGCGGTCGTTCTCGTCGAGCAGGATTTTGCGCAGGCGCATCGAGTGCGGCGTGACCTCGACATACTCGTCGCCCTGGATGTATTCGAGCGCCTCTTCGAGCGTGAAGACCTTCGGAGGCGCGATCGACGTCTTGTCGTCCGATCCCGAAGCGCGCATGTTCGTGAGCTGCTTGGCCTTGGTGACGTTGACCGTGATGTCGTTCTGGCGCGTGTGCTCGCCGATGACCTGTCCGGCGTAGACCTGCTCCATCGGGCTGATGAAGAAGCGGCCGCGGTCCTGCAACTTGTCGATCGAATAGGCGTAGGCCGTGCCGGTCTCGCCCGAGATGATCGAACCGTTGGTGCGCATCTCGATCTCGCCGACCCACGGTTCGAACCCTTTCAGACGGTGTGTCATAATGGCTTCGCCGGCCGTGGCGGTCAGCATGTTCGACCGCAGGCCGATGATGCCGCGCGAGGGAATGTCGAATTCCAGGCGCGTGCGTTCGCCGTCGGAGGCCATGTTCGTCAGCGTGCCCTTGCGGCGCGTCGTGAGGTCGATCACCGTGCCCGAGTACTCCTCCGGGCAGTCGACGGTCATCTCCTCGATCGGCTCGCACTTCTTGCCGTCGATCTCCTTGACGATGACGTGGGGCTGGCCCACCTGCAACTCGTAGCCCTCGCGGCGCATGGTCTCGATCAGCACCGAGAGGTGCAGCACGCCGCGCCCGAAGACGTTGAACGAGTCGGCCGAAGGGCCGGGCGTCACGCGCAGGGCGAGGTTCTTCTCCAGCTCGCGGTCGAGCCGCTCCTTGATGTGGCGCGAGGTGACGTATTTGCCGTCCTTGCCGAAGAAGGGCGAGTTGTTGATCGTGAAGAGCATCGACATCGTGGGTTCGTCGATGGCGATGGGGGGCAGCGGTTCGGGATTCTCGTAGTCGCAGACCGTGTCGCCGATTTCGAAGCCGTCGATGCCCATGATGGCGCAGATCTCGCCGCAGGGAACCTCCTCGACCTTCTTCTTGCCGAGGCCCTCGAAAACCATCAGCTCCTTGATCCGGGTTTTCTGCATCGTCACGCCGTCGCGCTTGGCGAGGGTCACCATCTGGCCCGCCTTGAGCGAGCCGCGCGTGACCTTGCCCACGGCGATACGGCCCGTGTAGGCCGAATATTCGAGCGACGTGATGAGCATCTGGGGCGTGCCCCCGACGATTTTCGGCTCGGGGATCTCGTCGATGATGGCGTCGAGCAGCGGAACGATCGAGTCGGTCGGCTCGTTCCATTTGTGCGACATCCAGCCCTGCTTGGCCGAGCCGTAGATGGTCTTGTAGTCGAGCTGCTCCTCGGTGGCGTCGAGCGAGAACATCAGGTCGAAAACCTGCTCGTTGACCACCTCGGGACGGCAGTTGGGCTTGTCGACCTTGTTGATGACCACGATGGGCTTCTTGCCCAGCGCAAGGGCCTTCTGAAGCACGAAACGCGTCTGCGGCATCGTGCCCTCGAAGGCGTCGACCAGCAGCAGCACGCCGTCGCACATGTTCAGCACGCGCTCGACCTCGCCGCCGAAGTCGGCGTGGCCCGGGGTGTCGATGATGTTGATTTTGTAGTCCTTGTAGATGACCGAAACGTTTTTCGAGAGGATCGTGATGCCGCGTTCGCGTTCCAGGTCGTTGTTGTCCAGTATGAGTTCGCCGGCCGGCTTGGCGTTGTCGCGGAGGATGTGCCCCGCCAGAATCATTTTGTCGACGAGCGTCGTCTTGCCGTGGTCGACGTGGGCAATAATCGCAATATTGCGCAGTTTTTGCATAAAAGTATATTTTGTGCTGCAAAGGTAACAAATTCTCGGGAAATTATACTAAATTTGCTTGTTTCTCAAAATTCTTAAAAAAGTTAAATAATGAAACCTGCCTTCAACGTTCGCCAGCAGAGCGAAATTTTCATAGGCCCGCTGGCCGACATCCTCTCCGGGGTGCTCCCCGAAGGGCGCGTGGTGGTGGTCTCCGACTCCACGATCGACCGGCTGTACCATTCGGTGCTGGCGCAGTACGACACCGTGCTGATCGGCCTGGGCGAGAGCGTCAAGACGATGCAGACCGTCGAGATGATCTACCGCCGTTTCATCGAGCTGGGCGTGGACCGTTCGACCTTCGTGCTGGCGGTCGGGGGCGGCATCGTCACCGACGTGGCGGGATTCGCCGCATCGACCTACATGCGCGGCGTGAAATTCGGATTCGTCTCGACGACGCTGCTGGGGCAGGTCGACGCTTCGGTGGGCGGCAAGAACGGCGTGAACGTCGACGGCTACAAGAACATGGCCGGGACCTTCACGCAGCCGCAGTTCGTCATCTGCGACCCCGCGCTGCTGCGCACGCTGCCCGAGCGGGAGTTCCGGGCCGGGCTGGCCGAGGTGGTCAAGGCGGCGATCATCGCCGACGCCGATCTGTTCGGGCGTATCGAGCGGACGACCTTCGAGGCGCTGCGCACGGATACCGATCTGTTGTCGGACGCCGTTTCGGCGGCGATCCGCGTCAAGGCCGACATCGTCGAGCGCGACGAACGCGAGTCGGGCGACCGCCGCAAGCTGAACCTCGGGCACACGCTGGCGCATGCCATCGAGAAGGCCTCCAACCGCATGAACCACGGCGAGGCCGTGGCGGTGGGAACGGCGCTGATCGCCGGGGCGGCGGTGAAGCTGGGTGCGCTGACGCAGGCCGACTGCGACCGGATCGTGAATGTGCTGACGGCGCTGGGCTTCGACCTGACGCCGCCCGTGGAGGTGAAACGCCTGCTGAAAGAGGTCGGCAAGGACAAGAAAAACGAAGACGGCATGCTGCGGATCGTCCTGCCGGTCGGGATCGGCGACTGCGAGGTGCGGCCGATGACGATGGATGCCTTCGCGGCGTTGTTTTAGAGCTGGTTCCGGCGCTTTCGGTACAGAGAGGGTCGGGTGTGCGGTAGATACAAAAAAAATCCGGTCGAATCATTCGACCGGATTTTGCTTATTCCTGATAGCGTTTCCGCAGACTCTCGGCATAGGTGTCCCAGTCTGCGATCGGTTGTTTGGCGACGCCCGATTCGACGGCGGCCTTCGCAACGGCGGGGGCGACGGTGCACAGCAGGCGCGGATCGAGCGGCTTGGGGATCAGGTAGGTGCGCCCGAATTCGAGCTTCTCGACCCCGTAGGCGCGCAGGACCATGGTCGGAACCGGCTGGCGGGTCAGTTCGGCCAGCGCATGCGCCGCGGCGAGTTTCATCTCCTCGTTGATCTTCGTGGCCCGCACGTCGAGCGCACCCCGGAAGATGTAGGGGAACCCCAACACGTTGTTGACCTGGTTCGGGTAGTCCGAACGGCCCGTGGCGAAGATGATGTCGGGGCGCGAGAGCATCGCGGTATCGTAGGCGATTTCGGGATCGGGATTGGCGAGGGCCATGACGATCGGGTTGCCGGACATCGTGCGCAGCATCTCGGGCGTCAGCGTGTCGGCCTTCGAGACGCCCAGGAACACGTCGGCGTCGTGCAGCGCCTCGGCCAGCGTCGTGATGCGCCGCGTGGTGGCGAATTCGCGCTTCATCGGGTTGATGTCCTCGCGGTAGACCGTGACCGCTCCATGACTGTCGCAAAGCACCATGTTCTCGCGGCGGATGCCGAGCTCCACGAACAGGCGCGCGCAGGCGATGGCGGCGGCTCCGGCGCCGTTGACCACGACGCGCATTTTGTCCAGCTCCTTGCCGGCGATCTTCGCGCCGTTCAGAAGCGCCGCCGAGGAGATGATCGCCGTGCCGTGCTGGTCGTCGTGCATCAGGGGAATGTCCAGCTCCTCGCGCAGGCGGGTCTCGATCTCGAAACACTCCGGGGCCTTGATGTCTTCGAGGTTGATGCCTCCGAAGGTGGGAGCGATGGCTTTCACCGTGCGGATGAACTCCTCGGGATCGGTCGTGTCGACCTCGATGTCGAAGGCGTCGATGCCTGCATAGGTCTTGAAGAGCATGCTTTTGCCCTCCATGACGGGCTTGGCCGCCAGGGGGCCGATGTTGCCCAGTCCGAGGACGGCCGTGCCGTTCGAGATCACGGCCACGAGGTTGCCCTTGCCCGTGTATTTGTAAACGTCGTCCGGCTCTTCGGCGATGGCCAGCGACGGAGCCGCCACGCCGGGCGAGTAGGCCAGCGACAGATCGTACTGCGTATGATAGGGTTTGGTCGGGACGATCCCGATCTTACCGGGGTGGCCTTCGCTGTGGTAGCGCAGCGCCGCGTCGTCGAGTTGCGTTTTTGTGTTCATCTCTCTCATTTTCCGTTAGTAACCTGTTAACCTCTAACGGCAAATATAACACAAAAACTGCTCCGATCTTAACAAATTTTAGAATTTTCGGAAATTTTTTTAGAAATAAAACCGCCGGCCGCTGTTGACGCCCGTCCGGGTGCGGGTGGAGCTTTGGATGCCCGGGAGTCGGCGTAGAAGGTGTAACTGACGCCGACGCCGACGCGGTAGGAGATGCGGTATTCGCAGCCGATGCCGAAATGCACGCCGAAATTGCGGATGGAGCGTTTGTCATAGTGACGGCCGAGGTGTTCCGGGCGTGTCGGCAACTCCCCGCGGTCAGAAGAGCGAAGCCTCTCCGTCGCGCGGGTGGGTGAATCCGAGGTGCTGGTAGGCCAGCGGCGTCGCCTCGCGGCCGCGGGGCGTGCGTTGGAGGAAGCCCTCCTTGATCAGGAACGGCTCGTAGACCTCCTCGATCGTCCCGGCCTCTTCGCCCACGGCCGTGGCCACGGTGTTCAGACCCACGGGACCGCCGTTGAATTTCTCGATGATCGTTCCGAGAATCTTGTTGTCCATCTGGTCCAGTCCGCGCGAGTCGATGTTCAGCGCCGCGAGGGCGATGCGCGTGATTTCCAGGTCGATGTGCCCTTCGCCCTTGACCATTGCGAAATCGCGCACGCGGCGCAGCAGGGCGTTGGCGATACGCGGCGTGCCGCGCGAACGCAGGGCCACTTCGTGGGCCGCGTCGTCGTCGATCGAGACGTCGAGGATGCGCGCCGAGCGTCGCACGATGCCCGCAAGCACCGGGGCGTCGTAGTATTCGAGGTGGCACTGGATGCCGAAACGCGCCCTGAGGGGCGAAGTCAGCAGGCCGCTGCGCGTTGTGGCGCCGATGAGCGTGAAGGGCGCCAGCTCGATCTGGATCGAGCGGGCCGAGGGGCCTTTGTCCAGCACGATGTCGATTTTATAGTCCTCCATCGCCGAGTAGAGATACTCCTCGACGATCGGGCTGAGGCGGTGGATCTCGTCGATGAAAAGCACGTCGCCCGGATTGAGGTTGGTCAGCAGGCCCGCCAGGTCGCCCGGCTTGTCGAGCACCGGCCCCGACGTGACGCGCAGCTGCGCCCCCATTTCGTTGGCGATGATGTTCGCGAGGGTCGTCTTGCCCAGTCCCGGGGGGCCGTGCAGCAGGACGTGGTCGAGCGAGTCGCCGCGCATGAGCGCCGCCTTGATGAAGATATGGAGGTTTTCGACGATCTTGTCCTGCCCGGAGAAGGTTTCCAACTCCTGCGGACGTATCTTGTTTTCGAATTCGAGATCGCTCTCTGTGTTGCGTACGATTGACATGTTGCAAAGATAACGATTTTGTGCTACTTTGCCGCGGCGGGGCGAAAAAAAATCCGGCCCGCAGGATATGCGGGCCGGGGTCGCTGCCGGAAGCTCCGGCTATTGCTCACGCGGCAGCCCGATCTTTATGTATTTCACCCCGTTCATGCGGGTGTTCACACGCAGGATGATACCTTTCTTGCCTTCGAGATCCTCCTTGAAGGAATCCAGCTTGAACGAGACATAACGGTCGTAGTTGTATCCGCCTTCGTCGCCGTGGGCGTCGCGGCGCAGTTCGAGGTTCAGGTACCCCTCTTCCGTGTATTCAGGAGCGATCTCCGTCACGTTGTTGCGTACCAGCAGGAAGGTGTGTTTCGTGAGGTCACAGGCATTGAACCCGACCCAGACATTGAGGTAATTGCTGTTGAGGAATGCCTCCTTGAAGCTGGTTTTGTCGTCTTCCAGCGCGTCGAGTTCCTCTTGGGTGGTCACGACTTTCGTGCCGCCCGAGTAGATGTCCTGTATGTAATAGAGCGCCATGTTGTAATCGTATCCTTCCACTTTGTTATTCAGCAGGTTGAAATATATGACGACGCGCTGGTCTTCCTCGGCCTTATAGCTGCCTATGCGGCTTTTGTCGCCCGGGTACACCGTCTTGCCATCGTCGAGAACGACATAGAAATCGTTATTTTCGAGCGGCTTTACCGAAGCGAAAGCCGAAAGCCTGGGGTAGTCCCCGTCCGAATCGTTGCAGGAGGTGAAAATGGCCGCAGCCATGGTCACGAGAAGAAATAATCCGAATCTTTTCATATTTATAATTATTTTTGCGTTATCTTCACTGATTAAATGCAGAGCGGGGCGGAATACTGCACGGGCATAAAAATTTTCGGGTGCCGTGCAGTCTTTTGATGGCTACACCGTTTATAAGATGAACGCAAATATGGGAATGGAGGAGCAGATACTGGCCGAGGGGTGCAGAAAAGGGGATAATGCGGCCCGTCGTGAGCTGTATGACCGCTATGCAGGCCGTCTGCTGGCCGTCTGCCTCCGTTATTCGGGCGACCGTTCTACCGCCGAAGACCTGATGCACGATGCGTTCCTGAAGATTTACGGTGCTTTCGACCGTTTTTCCTACCGCGGCCCCGGTTCCCTGCGTGCCTGGATGGAACGGATCACGGTGAACGTGGCGCTCGAATGGCTCCGCAGCCGGAACAAACTGAGCATGACGGTGCTCGACGAAGGAAGGCAGTTGCCCGACATCCCGGAGCCCGACCCGTCGGAAGTGGCGCGTATTCCGCGCGACGTGCTGATGGGGTTCGTCAGCGAATTGCCTGACGGTTACCGTACGGTGTTCAACCTCTACTGCATCGAAGGCTATTCGCACCGCGACATCGCGCAGATGCTGGGGATCAACGAAAAAAGTTCCTCGTCGCAGTTATTCCGCGCGCGGGCACTGCTGGCCCGCAGAATAGGGGCCTATATGGAGACACATTAAATTATGAAACAAAATAAAGACTGGACAGACGTAATGCGGAGTGCGCTCCGGGGCACCGAGGTGACACCCCCGGCCGACGGTTGGGCGCGGCTGGAGCGCGAGCTCGGGCCTCACCCGCGTATCTCCGTGTTGCGTAGCCATTGGCCGCGGATTGCTGCCGCTGCCGCCGCTGTGCTGATTTTCCTGGGTGGCGGGGGATACCTGCTGCATGAAAACCGGGATTTAGGGGATAAAGGGTTTGTTATTGCAACGGCGACGGACAGCGGCAGCTCTGCTGCGGACATGGCGCAGGTCGATGGGACACCGGCGGGAGATGGTGAAGGGACGCTCGCGGGGGCGCTCCGCGCAGCCGTTCCGACCGAAGAGGCCGTGCGGGCTGCGGCGCTGCCGGGCGAGGAGCCCGGTGCGGGGACGGCTCCCGGGATTGCACCGGGACGGAATGCCCTTGCCGCCGCCGATATGCGGGGCTTCGAGGACGGCCGTGCAGCGGCTTTGACGTCCGGAGCTGCGCCCGCCGGGGAGGCGGTTGCTGCAAACGCCGTCACCGGTAATTCGGTTGCGGAAAATGCGGTGGCAGGGAGCGAGGCTTCCGGAAAGGCCTCCGCAGCGGCTGCTGCTACCGGGGATGCCGCGGCGGACGGCACGCGGCCGGCCGTGCGTGCGGCAGTCGCCGGACAGGCGTCCGCCACGGACGGGAACCCGGGAGAAGAGGCTGCCGGGCAGGCCGTTCAGCCCCGCAAATACCCGGGCACGTACGATTACCTGGCCGATGGCGTGCAGGAATATAGGCGTCCCCGGCGCAAGACTTCGGTTTCGCTCTTCGCCGCAGGCGGTGTGACCGGATCATCGGGGGCGTCGGGCGGTGTCGGCCCCAATCTGGTGATGTCCGACATATTTGTAGGCGGTACCAACGGCACGATGGCGCAATTGAAATACAATTACGAGGATTATTCGTTCCGCCACCATCAGCCGCTCAGCTTCGGCCTTTCGGTGCGCAAGGAGTTCGCGTACGGGTTGTCGCTCGAAAGCGGTGTGAACTATACGTTGTTATGGTCGGACGTGAGCATGCAGTCCGGCGGCGAGGATATCAGCCAAAAGCTTCACTTCATCGGGGTTCCCCTGCGCCTTAACTGGCAGTTCCTCGAAACCGGGCGTTTCTCGATGTACGTGGGCGCAGGCGGTATGCTCGAGAAATGCGTGTCTGCCAAGTTCGGCTCCAAATCCGTTGACGAACCCAAAGTCCAGTGGTCGGTGGCCGGGGCCGTCGGGGCACAGTACCGCCTCGGCAATTATGTCGGGCTTTACTTTGAGCCCGAGGTTTCGCACTACTTTACGGAAACCACCCTGCGTACATCGCGCACCGATTCTTCCCTGTCGCTGACCCTCCGTCTCGGAGTGCGCCTTTCATTCTGACATTCAACTGATATATCCTGTTTGCACGTCCCTGGGACGTGAAATACGACTTGGAGAAGTCCGTACCCGAAGCGATACGGACTTTTTTGTGATCTGTCCGAATGTGTTATTTTATGGCTTAATTATGCTATTTTTTATTGACTAATGAAAATTTGTTCTTATTTTTGTTGAATAAAAGATTGTGAATTGACGCTAACAAAAAAGCACAAGTGCAGCAATCTGTGCACTTGTGCCTTTGTAGTCCCGACGGGAATCGAACCCATATCGTAAGAACCGGAATCTTATATTCTATCCATTGAACTACGGGACCGGGTGTGCAAAGATGCAAAAATTTTTTTAATATTCGAAAAAAAATGCGAGAAAAGCAGAATAATTGGCAAAGAATCGAGGCCGTAATCAAGTGGGCGAATATGTCGACCAACTATTTTGCGCTATATATCGGCCTGGCGCGCGGCGAAAACCTCTATCAGATAAAGCGGGGCAACAACGGCATTTCGCTGGACGTCGCCGACCGTATCGTCAGCAAATTCCCCCAGGTCGACAAACTCTGGCTGCTGACGGGGGAGGGGCAGATGTTCTCCGAGGAGCGGATACGCGGCGCGCAGATACCTTATTATAATGTGGATGTCGAACAGGGCATCGCACATCTGGAACATCTCGAGGCCGAGAGCAACCTCGTCGTGCCTCCGGTGGGGGCGTGCGACCTGGCGATGTGCTATACGGGGCGTGCGATGGGAAACATCGTGCCGCCCGGAACGGTCGTGCTGCTGAAAGCCGTGGACCGCGATGCAATTATTCCCGGGGGTGAATATGTGATAGTCTGCCGAAAAATTGTAACTTTGCGGATAGTTCGGGCCGCCGATGAGGAGGGCAAAGTCCGCCTGGTGGCCGGGGATCGGGAGAATTACGATGACATCGTTTTGAACGTCAACGATATAGTCTCGGTCTACAAAGTGAAGGGAAAATTGATCATAAACAGTTGAAGAGTATGTTTTCAGGCATCGTGGAACGTACGGCGGAAGTGGTTTCGATCCGCACGGACCGTCAGAACAAGGATTTCACGCTCCGGGCGGATTTCTGCAAGGAGTTGAAAATCGACCAGAGCATAGCACATAACGGCGTATGTTTGACAGTTGTGGACATCACGGAGGACACCTACACCGTGACGGCCATGAAGGAGACGCTCGACAGGAGCAACCTCGGGTTGCTGCGCGAAGGCGATCTGGTCAACCTCGAACGGTCGATGAAACCCGATGCCCTGCTCGACGGGCACATCGTGCAGGGGCACGTCGACCAGACGGCGGTCTGCACGGCGAAGGAGGATGCCGACGGAAGCTGGTACTTCACCTTCGAGTACGAGCCGCAGGGCGCCGGACTTTGCACGGTCGAGAAAGGTTCGGTGACGGTCAACGGCGTGAGCCTCACGGTCTGCGACTCGAAAGAGAGCAGTTTCCGGGTGGCGATCATTCCCTACACCTTCGAGCACACGAATTTTTGCCGCATCGAAGTCGGTTCGGTCGTGAACCTCGAATTCGACATCGTCGGCAAATACATCGCCCGGCTGATGCAAAACTACATGAAGTAAGCCTATGGTACACATCAAGACAAAGGAGGGCGCGTCGCTGTGGATCGCCCTGCTCGCCACGGCGATCGTCGCCGTGGGTATGGTTATACAGCATATCGAATGGTGGATCACGCTCTGCACGTCGGTCGGGGTGTTCGTCGTGGTGGCGCTCGCGGCGCTGTTCATCATCCGCAAGTACGTGGCTTACAAACTCAAGCCGATCTATTCGATCGTGCTTTCGCGCGACGTGCACACCAACGAGATCTTCTCGGAACTGAAGGACAAGCGCGTCGAGAACATCGGCGAGGAGCTGACGGCCTGGGCCGACACCAACGACCGGGAGATCGCCCGGCTGAAAGAGGCCGAGTGCTTTCGCAAGCAATATCTGGGCAACGTGGCCCACGAACTGAAAACCCCGATATTCAATATCCAGGGATATATTTCGACGCTGCTGGACGGAGGGCTGGAGGACGAACTGATCAACCGCAAATACCTCGAACGCGCCGAGAAGAGCATCGACCGTCTGATCAACATCGTCAACGACCTCGACACCATTTCGAAACTCGAAAGCAGCATGAACAAGCTCAATCTGGAGCGATTCGACGTGGTGGCGCTGGCCAAGGAGATCGCCGAGCAGGCCGAGATGGAGGCCGACAGGAAGGAGATCCGGATTTCGGTCAAGGGGACCGACAACCTGCCTTCGCCCTTCTGGGTGCTGGCTGACAAACACTACATCGGGCAGGTGTTCGTCAACCTGATCATCAACTCGATCCGCTACGGCAAGGAGGGCGGGCAGACCCGCATCCGTTTCCGCGACATGCTGGATAAAATTCTGATCGAGGTGGAGGATAACGGTTCGGGCATCGCCAAGGAGGACCTGCCGCGTGTGTTCGAACGTTTCTACCGTACGGACAAGGGGCGGTCGCGGGAGCAGGGCGGCACGGGACTCGGGCTGGCCATCGTCAAACATATCGTCGAAGCGCACGGCGAACGGATCACGGTCCGCAGCGAACTCGGCGTGGGCAGCACGTTCTCCTTCACGCTGAAGAAGGTGAATTTGCAGGAGATGAAATAGAATGTACGAAATCCGGAGTAAGATCCGTTAGCATTTCGGTCTGAATTCCGGTTGCGTCGCGACAAGTCCTCTCCGAGGAGGGGATTTAGGGGAGGGGCAGACTTGTAAACGACGCCGGAAACGGCGACTGTGACCGCCCGAAAAGGAATCGGGGCTGAATAATAAAGAAACAACTTAAATAAATGATTCTACAACCTCTTTCCGTTGTCTGGAATTTCGATCCGGTGCTGTTCAGCATCGGGTCGCTCGACATCCGTTATTATGGGCTGATGTGGGCGCTGGCCATTCTGATCGGCGCGAAATTCTTCGATAACTTCGTCAATCGCGAAGGACTTCCCGCAAAGGTCTCGGAGTCGATTTTCATTTACGGAACACTCGCCACGATCCTCGGCGCGCGGCTCGGCCACTGTCTGTTCTACGACACGATGGAATACCTTTCGAAGCCGTGGACCATCATCACGGGATTCCGCGACGGCGGAATGGCCAGCCACGGCGCGGCCATAGGCCTGCTGATCGGGTTGTGGCTCTTCTCGCGCCGCAACAAACTGCCTTATATCTGGTCGCTGGACCGCATTATGATTCCGGTGGGCATCGGCGGTGCGATCGTGCGGTTGGGCAACCTGTTCAACTCGGAGATTTTCGGCCAGGCGACGACCCTGCCGTGGGGCTTCGAGTTCGTCCGTTCGCACAAGTGGGTGGCCGAGTTCGCCCCTGCGGCGGTGCACCCGACGCAGATTTACGAGGCGCTCTGCTACCTGGCGACTTTCGGCATCCTTTGCTGGCTCTATTACAGGAGGGATATTGCGCGCCGCCGTCCGGGCATTCTGTTCGGAATCGGCCTGATCGGTACGTTCCTCACGCGCTTTTTCATCGAGTACATCAAAACCGAGCAGGAGCCTTTCGAAGTGGGCTGGGCTTTGGACATGGGCCAGTGGCTCAGCATTCCCTTCATCCTGCTGGGAATCTATATGATCTGGCGGGGCGCGACCCGGCCCGGAACCGTTCCGGGTCCGGTGCCGAAAGCCCCGGCCGCAACGCCTAAAAAGAAGAAAAAATGAACGCGAACCCGATGGAAGAGCAGATCGGCAGGCTTGTCGGCAACCTGCTGGCCGGCGGCGGGGAGATTTTTCTGCCCGGCGTAGGCTCGCTCTACACCGAGCGGCAGGGAGCCAGGCGGCTCAACCGGCGAACCGTACTGCCGCCGAGCCGCACGGTGGCCTTCACCTCGCAGCAGCGGGGCGTGTCGCTGGTCGACGAGATTGCCCGCGTCATGCGTGAGGCCGGCGGATACGAAAATCCCGAAGCCGAGGCGCAGGCCGTTTACGACCGCTGGATCGCCCGGGTGCACCGGGCCGACCTGCTGACCGTCGAGGGCGTCGGAGAGCTGAAATTCAAGAATTTTATCCCCGACGAGGCGTTCGACCTCCGGCTGAATCCGCAGGGGCGCGAACCCGTGCGGGTTCGTGTGCAGCGTCGTTTCGACTGGCCGCTGTGGGTCGGCATCGCGGCAATCGGGATTGCGGCGGTCTATGGCGGGCGGGAGTTCCTGCTGCTCTATCCGGAGGCGCCGGAAGCGGCGGCCGTGACGGAGATTCCCGCTGCGCCCGACAGCCTCGGGACCGTCGAAGCGCCCGATGCTTTGGTCGAGGCTCCTCCGACGGAACGGTCTGTGGCCGGGGTGTCCGCTGCGCAGGCGGGGGGCGCGGCTTCGGGGGCTTCCGTTCCCGATGCAGCCCCGGAACCGGAGACCGCCGAAACGCATCCGGCGCAGGAGCAGGACGCCCCGACGGCGTTGCTTTCGGGCCGCCACTATGTCGTGCTGGGGGTTTTCAGCACTGAAGAGAACGCCCGGCGCGCCGTGCGGGAGACCGAGGCCAAGGAGTCGGCGCTCCGTTGCCGGATTTACCGTTTCGGGGGGAAATTCATGGTTTCGCCCTTCTCGTCGGACGATGCCGGAGCCTGTGCGCAGTTCATCCGCGTGCAGGACGGGCGTTTCCCCGACATGTGGACCTACACCGCCCGCTGATGGCCCTTGCGGAGTTGATAATCCGGGCGATCGACTGGTTTTACATCCGGCCCGTCGCCGCGGTCCTGCCCCGGCAGGTGTTCCGTTACGTGGTCTGCGGCGGTGTGACCTACATCCTGTTCGATCCCGTCTGCTATTTCCTCTTTTACAATTTCATCGTGGCGCACCGCTACGTCGACCTGGGATTCGTGGTCGTCTCCCCGCACATCGCGGCGATGATTCTCGTCTTTCCGTTCACCTTCTTCGTGGGCTTCTGGCTCAACCGTTACGTGGCGTTCCGCCGGTCGCCGATCGGGGCCGGGACGCAGCTTCTGCGCTACCTGCTTTCGGTGGCGGGGTCGGTGCTGCTGACCTATGCGGGGCTGAAGTTCTTCGTGGAAGTCTGCGGCGTGTGGCCCACGCCGGCGAAGATGGTCACGACGCTGCTGACGACGGTTTACAGTTTCCTCGCAGCCAAATATTTCACCTTCCGCCACGCGGAAAAACCGGAATAGACAAGAATCTGAATTCCATTCATAGCCGAACGACTTTTCGTGTCGTCGGGAGCGGACTTTCAGGCCGATTTTTGCAGAATGCCCGATTATGAATTGTGAATTGTGAATTGTGAATTCTGATTCCGGTTCTCCTCCCGCAGTTTCTGGAGTTCGTACATCCGGTCGCGGAATTTCGCCGCGGCGAGGAAGTCCAGCGATTTGGCCGCGCGTTCCATCTCCTCGCGGGCCTTGTCGATCAGCGCGTCGATGTTCTCGCTGGCCGTGTAGTTTTTCTGTACGTCGGCCGCCGCCGCGTAGTGGTCTTCGGCGATGGGGTAGGCCGTCATGTTGACCTCCGACGTGTCGACGCGGCCCGCCAGCAGCGCGCTCTGTCCCGAGCCGCTCTTCTGCGCCTGCCGCGGCAGCATTTCGTGCTCCATGTTGTAGCGCACCTGCTTCTCGCGGCGGCGGTTGCTCTGCTCGATGGCGTAGCGCATCGAGTCGGTGCAGGTGTCGGCGTAGAGGATCACGTTGCCCTGCGAGTGGCGCGCGGCGCGTCCGGCGATCTGCGTGAGCGACCGGACGTTGCGCAGGAATCCCTCCTTGTCGGCGTCGAGGATCGCCACGAGCGCCACCTCCGGCAGGTCGAGTCCCTCGCGCAGCAGGTTCACGCCTACCAGCACGTCGAACATCCCGGCCCGCAGGTCTTCGAGAATCTGGATGCGCTCCAGCGTGTCGACGTCCGAGTGGATGTAGCGGTTGCGTACGCCCACGCGGTCGAAGTATTTCGAAAGCTCCTCGGCCATGCGTTTGGTGATGGTCGTCACGAGCACCTTGTCGTCGTTCTTCACGCGCTTGTCGATCTCCCCGATCAGGTCGTCGATCTGGTTCAGCGTCACGCGCACCTCCAGCGGCGGGTCCACCAGCCCCGTGGGGCGGATCAGCTGTTCGACGATCACGCCTTCGCTCTTCATCAGCTCGTAGTCTGCGGGCGTGGCGCTCACGTAGATCGACGTGCCCTGCAACTGTTCGAACTCCGAGAAGGTCAACGGGCGGTTGTCCTTGGCCGCCGGGAGGCGGAAGCCGTACTCCACGAGGTTCTCCTTGCGGGCGCGGTCGCCGCCGAACATGGCGTGGACCTGCGGCAGGGTGACGTGGCTCTCGTCCACGACCATCAGGTAGTCCTTCGGGAAATAGTCGATCAGGCAGAAGGGGCGCGTCCCGGCGGCGCGGCCGTCGAAGTAGCGCGAGTAGTTCTCGATGCCCGGGCAGTAGCCCAGCTCCTTGATCATTTCGAGGTCGTACTCCACGCGCTGCTTGATGCGCTGCGCCTCCATCGGACGCCCGGCGCGTTCGAAGAACTCGATCTGCTTGCCCAGGTCGAGGTAGATCTGCTGCACGGCGGCGTTGATGCGCTCTTTGGTCGTCACGAACAGGTTCGTGGCGTAGAGCGTGATGCTGTCGAGCGAGGCGATGCGCTGTCCCGTGACGGGGTCGATCGACTGGATGGCCTCCACCTCGTTGTCGAAGAACATCACGCGGAAGCACTGGTTGCCGAACTCGCCGAAGGCCGCCATGATGTCCACCGTGTCGCCGTTGACGCGGAACGTCGCAGGCTCCAGCTCGCGTTCGGTGCGGGTGTAGAGCGCCTCGACCAGCTTGTAGAGGAAATGCTTGTAGCTGACGACCTGCCCCACCTTGATGTTGATGGCCGTGGCGTGGAAGTCCGCCGGGTTGCCCGCGCCGTAGAGGCACGAGACGCTCGACACGACGATCACGTCGCGGCGGCCCGACAGCAGCGTGGCGACCGTGCCGAGGCGCATCTTCTCGATCTCGGCGTTGATCTGGAGGTCTTTCTCGATATAGGTGTCCGTCGAAGGCAGGTAGGCCTCCGGCTGGTAGTAGTCGTAATACGACACGAAATATTCCACGGCGTTCTCCGGGAAGAAGTTGCGGAACTCCCCGTACAACTGCGCCGCGAGGGTCTTGTTGTGGCTCAGGACCAGCGTCGGACGGTTCAGCCGCGCGATGACGTTGGCCACCGTGAAAGTCTTTCCCGAACCCGTCACGCCCAGCAGCGTGTTGTGTTTCGATCCGCGGCGGATCGAATCGACGAGCTGCGCGATCGCTTCGGGCTGGTCGCCCGTGGGCTTGTATTCCGAGACGAGTTTGAAATCCATAGATGCAAAGGTACGATAAATTCGGAATTCGGAGGCCGCAACGGCGGATAATTCCGCTTCCGGAATGCCCTTTTCAACGCGAAACCCGCCGGCGATATTGTCCGTCCGGCGGCAGCCGGTTTGCGTGCGGCGGCGAAACAGCTGTCGCAGAAGCCGAAACGGAGCGCATCGAATTTAATTCCGCAAACGTTGTTCCGCCTGCTGAATTATTCGTAACTTTGCAAGCATGGGACTCATCGACCGCGCCACCGTAGACCGCATCTATGCGGCAGCCGATATCGTCGAAATCATCGGCGATTACGTCACGCTCAAACGCAAGGGTGTGAACTATCAGGCGTGCTGTCCCTTCCACAACGAAAAGACTCCCTCGTTCGTCGTATCGCCTTCGAAAGGCGTTTTCAAATGCTTCGGCTGCGGCAAGGCGGGCAACGCCGTTACCTTCGTCATGGAGCACGAGGGCATCTCTTACCCCGAAGCGCTCAAAGCCGTGGCCAAGCGCTACGGCATTGAGGTGCAGGAGCGGGAGCTCACCGAGGAGGATATCCGCCGCAACGACAACCGCGAATCGATGTTCGCCCTCAACGGCTGGGCCTATGACTATTTCGCCGACTACCTGCGTAAGTCGTCGGAGGGGCAGAGCGTCGGCATGAGTTATTTCCGGCAGAAGCGCGGGTTCACGGAGGCCACGATCCAGAAGTTCGGATTGGGCTATTGTTCGGCCAAGGGCGATGCGATGACGAGCGCCGCCCTGGCCGCCGGATACAAGGAGGAGTTTCTCCTCTCGACCGGACTGTCGATCAGACGTGAACGCGACGGGCAGTTGTTCGACCGCTTCCACGATCGGGTGATCTTCCCCGTGCACAACATTTCGGGGCGGATCGTCGCCTTCGGCGGCCGCATTCTGGGAACGAACAAGAATGTCGGCAAGTACCAGAACTCCCCCGAGAGCGAGATATACAGCAAGAAGCGCGAGCTCTACGGCCTCTATTTCGCCAAGAAGGCGATCCAGCAGCAGGACTATGCGATCATGGTCGAGGGGTATACCGACGTGATCTCGATGCATCAGGCCGGTGTGGAGAATGTCGTGTCGTCGTCGGGTACATCGCTCACGACCGATCAGATCCGGCTGCTGAACCGCTTCACGAAGAACATCACCGTCATCTACGACGGCGATTCGGCGG
>ERZ773237.985-NODE-985-length-27282-cov-4.087487_pt1 | contig 27282 bp, 16 predicted proteins | sample MGYA00580990_ERZ773237 | MGnify/ENA primary metagenome ERZ773237 (study PRJEB29015, sample SAMEA2737749) | human gut metagenome | biome: human gut; feature: human-associated habitat; material: faeces | place: China | collected 2012 ...
ATATTAAACATTTTATTAGCAGCTTTTTCCTTGTCTGCCTCTTCTAGCAGTTCCTCATCTCTGTACGATTCATCATCATAATCATCATATATCGTTTCTTTTTCAGTTTTTTTAAATATTCCCATATATCCACCACAATTCTTTAAAATGTTTTGCTATATTTAATGTATGCCGTTCTCCACCTGTCAAGTCTTTCATCTACCGCCCTGTTGTACTGCGCCAGATTGCCATCTGCTTTTAATCTGGCAATATCTTCAAGTTCCCTATATTCATCACTATATCTGGCATTATCCATTAAAGTTTCCAATTCCTTCTGGACAACATATTCATCTTCGTCCGCATCAACATTAACAGGTTCTTTATCCTTCTTTGCCATAATTAAAGCTGCTATACCGCATTTTTTTGATTCCTCATGCTGACCCGTCCTATATGCCTCATCATAATATATCACTGCTTTATCATACATAAACATTCTTGCATAGGCAGTTCCCAGGTTATGATAAACTTTTGCATAATCAGCTGCCAACAAATCTTTTCCCTTGTAATCTTTTATAATTGACTCGTAACATCTGACCGCAGCAAAATAATATCCAGCATTGAGATATCCATCTCCTCTTGCTTTAAGCCTTTCGCATACGCTCTGCTTTCCAAGAGTATTAAGAATCTCTTTTAACTGCTCAATCTCTGCAACAGAATAATAATCTATTGTCTTGAGTATTATTACAAATATCTGTGCTAATGAACCTCCTGTTTCTTTCAGCTTCCTTACTCTTTCTGCCAGCTCTTTTTCTCCGGTTTCATCAAGAAAACTGATAAGATTATCATCTATAAAATCCTGTCCAATCAGATATATATTATTATAAATATAATAACAGAGTTCTTCTGCTGTATATAACTTCACACCTGTCTGTAAAACAGTCAGTGGTGTATCTGCCTTCTTTCCTCTGCACAGTATTATTTTCCCCATTGTATTTCTCCGTTTCCTGATGTTTTCCACATTCTCAGCTTCTTAATACAAGTTCTTTGCTTATAACTTTTCCTGAACTTTTGACAAACTCGCCAAATCCAAGATCTTTTATTGTAATATTACACTTGTCAGAATCTGCAAAGCTTACGCTCACAGATACTCTTGTTGTTTTCCCTTCCCTGAATGGAATTTCACTTATATCAACAACTTCATCATAATATTTATTCTCAGGTGTTATTATTTTAAATGTAATGCTTCTCATATCCTCAAGTATACATTCCACAGTCCGTCCGGCAGTATACCAGTTACTTCCCGGTCTTACCAGCCTGAATCTCATTGGCTTTTCATATGACGAAATATCTATTTCTATACCACATTTCACATGATTATCAAGAAGCATTATGACATTCTTAAACACTTCCGGCTTCAATATCTCCATTGCCGCAAAGCATGCACCCTTTGCAAAAAGATTCTGTCCGACAAATGCTTTTCTTCTCGTAACCATAAGCTTTGCAAATCTTTCAGGAAGCTTTTCAACATCAAAACCTTCACCTGTAAGATATGCCGCCGAAACATGTCTTTTAGAAAAATACTCTTCTGCAAATGTACACAACTCATTCTCAGCCTGTCCAAGTTCTTTGCTTATCACAGCTTTTTTTAATATATCAGATGTGTATCCTGTATGTTCCTGAAGCAGATAGTTACTATTGTCATTCTTCCTGACTGCAAGATAATCACACCTTATTCCTTCACTTGTGTAGTCAAACAGTGCCACACCGGCAGCATGGAGCTCACTTTTCTGTCTGTACGCATAATATGCAAAGCTTTCGACTCTGCTTAATACCTGCCATCTGCCATCTGATACACCACATTTTTTAAGAGTATCCCTGACAGCAGATATTTCATCAGAATGATAATCCGGAATGGTTACACATATGCTTTGAATCTGTGATGTACCTGTTGCTCGCATACATTCAGCAACAACATTTGCAAGACTGGTCTTTTCCTTTGAATCCTCTGTCAGTTTTACCGTCTGCACACTCCGTGAATTATATGAATATACACTTGCCTGAATTTTACTATATCCTATATCTATTCCTGCTATAAGTCCTTTACACTGCTCCATATCTGCTATCCTCATTTGACAATTGTAAACATTTCTCTTGTGACGTATTCCTCAACACAGTAACTATGCATGAGCTTTTTTAATGTTGTAAGGTCATGCTGCTGTCTGCTTGCAAGACAATCATTAAGCATGTCAATCCTTCCATCTGTGTTCTCTGATGGAATATCCCTATATTCGCAGACTACCGGCTCTGTAGATGTCTGTTCATTGCTGTCATTAACTATAAATGTATATTCTAATGAATCCCCATAAAACAGATTAAACCTGCATGTAAATATTCCCCATCCGTTAGACTTCATAACCTGCACCAGCCTGTCAGCCCCATTAATACTATATGTCAAAGATACTTTATCATCTGGATCTGCTATGTATTCAACAATAGTAAGTCCCTGCATATTGTATGGTAAATCCAGTATTCCTTTGAATTTTTTGAAAAATCCATATATTCTGTCATGTTCACATAATTCATTAAGAACTGATTGTGCAAGTTCTTTTTCAGATGTATCTTCTCTTAACGCAACAGGGTTTCTTGACAGATTATTAAGCCATGCTACATAACAACACTCTGGCAATCCATATCCATCCCCCATGCACTCCTCTATAACTCTGAATACTATATCATTAGCCTTCTTCTGCCTGAGAAGATAGAATTGTGAATTATAAGATAAATATGCCTTTACTATAAGCATATCAGGAATCTTACTATAATAATCAGCAAACACCTCTGTAAATCTTCCAGTATGCACACCTGTATACATCATCTGGGCAAGAATCCTTTCTGACATATGCAATACATTTACATTATAATTAACTGCTGCTTTCCACACCGCATACATTTCATCATTAGTCCCATTATAGTATTCGCACATATAAGAAAGAACAGGTTCATTATAAATGTTGTGTCTGAATATATATTGAGTAATCTCATCAATAATCTGACTATGTCCGTCTGATACATTTGTAAGAATATAGTCAGTCATTTTAAGAAGTTTTGCCGCTTTTGCCATACAACAACCGTATATACCTGCTATCTCATATGCCTGTGAATACATTGATGAATCTATAAGTATCTCTATCAGCTTTCCCGCATCCTTCTTCGTCAGATTATCTGTATCAACATAATTGTATTCATGCCAGAAATCATCTTCTTCATAATAATGATAGTAATAATCAATCATCCAGGCATTAACCTGCTGTTTATACTGTTCACTGATACCCTGTTCCTTTTTTATTGTTTTGTACAGCTTAAGTGTTTCTTGTGTATACTGTGAATTCTTTCTCATTTCACAGATTCTGCTCATAATTATTCTGGAATTGTTCTTTCCATAATCACCTGCAGCCTCAAACACCTCTGCATACTGCTGTATATCAAACACTTTTTCTATATCATAATCAATTGTATCTTTTCTAATCTGTCCGTCAATACATTCAAATGTAATCTCGCAGTCACTTCCATATATACATATATATGCTGTTTCCCCTGAAAGCTCGTATACTGTTTCTTCTGTAAACTGCGGATATCTGACATGTACATATCTTACCACATCACTAAAGCACTGCATTCTGTACATATATGGCATTTTACTTACAAATGTGCCTGTGTCATCACACACAAGCTGTGTCTTAAGAAGTGCCTTGTATAATACAACAAGATTGTCACTGATATTGCCAGCTTTAAGCTGTTCATAAACATATATCTCTATATTTCTTTCATAACCTTCATAGATATTCTTATAGTACGAATCTCTGCCCGTTACAACATTTGCATATAAAAATGCTTTATCTGCATCTGTAAGAGTATTGTCATATGCAAAATACATCAACACTATCTTTGGCAGCTGCCTGTCTGTCTTTTTAGGCATACTGGCAATATAAAACTCATATAATCTTGTTATTTTCAGGCCTCTTAATACTCCTTTTTCATATATCTCAAAGCAGTTTTCTCCTGTCATGCCCATTCTTACCATCTGGGTTACAAGAACTGTCAGTATCTCGTCTTTCTCATATTTATCATATATCTTTTTTAGTATAATAAGAGTATTAATATTAATATTCTTCTCATTAGCCACAACATCTGCAATCTGCATCGCAAGCTTCTCACTGATAATGTCGTTCCTGCATCCATAATTAATAACCTGCATTTCAAACTGATTAAGCACCCGTAGTAAAACAGGCTGTGCATTAATAATGTTCATAGCCTCAATATACATAACAGGGCTTATGCATCCTGAATTAATTACATCCTTTATTCTTACAAGTCTTATACTCTTATTATCTGAATCTGTACTCAGGTAAAAAAGTATCCATAATATTCTATATGTATCATAGCCATTCTCAAAGAACTTCTTAACCTGTGATAAAACCTGAGCCGTATACTCCTCTTCACGCACAATAAGTGTCGAAACATACAGAAAATAGCAGTAAAGTTCTACATTTTCACCAATTCTTCCGACTATATCTTTCTTGATATTATTATATATCTGTGTTGCTGTTTCCTCTCTTCCAGACGCCATAAGCAGTTGTATCTGCACAATATCATAAAATACATCTGTGCCCTTAATTCCCCTTATTCTGTCAACTGTCTGCATAGATTCAGCAATCCATTTTTCTTTCTTGATTTTCTTCATTCTGAAATCAAGATAAAGCTTCGTAAGCTTATATTGTGCCAGTTTTTCTTCTCTTCTGACTTCAAAATCTTCCGATTCGTCAGCTTTCTTACATATAACACTTACATTTATCTTTAAATGCTGCGTATAACTTACTATATGTATATATCCATAGTTGTTGCCTGCATGCATTTTCTGTGGATTAACTATATATTTAATTACAGCCCTGTCACCTGCAAAATCATCAGTTGATAAGCTGCCTTTCTCTAATTCAATAAAATCTGCATCTGCATATATATCAATCTCTGTTTCTTCTGTGCCACTCTTTATAAGCACACATTCAAACTGCTCTGCTTCATCTTTGTGTATAATTGTATTCTCTTTGTTATCAATGTGTAGAACAACTGCTTCAGTCTTAACATGATTTCTTATATCATCCTGATTCTCTTTCATACATCTGAATACAAATGGTATCTTTTTCTCGCCGGCATTACATACTACTGTAAATGTTCCCTCTATCTCATCATTTTCTTCAAGTCCGGAAGCGTCCACCTGATATTCAGTTATAATATGCGTACCACCAAATTGTTCTGAAAGAATCTTTACCCTCTCATTATCAGCATAGACCATTCCATAAACCTTATCGGTGGCATCACATATAAAGCTTCCTGTAGCAACTGTATTACACATAATATCCATGGTAATCTGTTCCTCACTACATGACAGCTTTGGTACTTTGATAATTGAATTGCCTCTTGAAAGTCTGTTTATGTAATCCCTCATTGGAAACTATGCCTCCGACTTAATCTTATCCAAATGTTTCTTAATATCCCTCTCATATCCCATATCTCCCGGCTCATAGAATTTTTCATTCACATAAGCATCCGGAAGATACTGCTGTCTGACATAATGATTAGGATAATCATGTGCATATAAGTATCCTACACCGTGTCCTAACTTGGCACTGCCCTTATAATGGGCATCCTGCAAATGTACAGGAACCGGCGCTGTCTTTGAATTCTTAACTACATCAAGTGCCTTATCAATTGCCATGTAACATGCATTACTCTTAGGTGCTGTCGCAACATAGAGTGCCGCCTGACTTAATATAATACGTGCTTCCGGCATTCCGATGCGCTCAACAGCCTGTGCCGCAGCCACTGCAACCTGCAGTGCATTAGGATCAGCATTGCCTACATCCTCACTTGCACATATCATTATTCGTCTTGCTATGAATTTAATATCTTCACCTGCATACAGCATCTTGGCAAGATAATAGCTTACTGCATCAGGGTCTGAGCCTCTCATGCTCTTAATAAATGCTGATATTGTATCATAGTGGTTGTCACCCTCTTTATCATATCTTACCGAGTGCTTCTGGATACATTCCTGTGCTGTTGCAAGATCTATATGTATAACTCCATCATCTGATCTGTCTGTTGTGAGTATTCCAAGTTCAATGGCATTAAGTGCATTTCTCGCATCTCCGTTGGATATATCTGCAAGGAATTCCAGTGCATCATCGTCTATTGCTGCATTGTAGCTTCCCATGCCCTTCTTCTCATCATACACAGCACGCTTTATTATTGTCTTGATATCTTCTTTCTCTAGTGGTTTTAATTCAAATATTATTGACCTTGATATTAAAGCTCCATTTACTTCAAAGTACGGATTCTCTGTCGTTGCACCAATAAGAATTATTGTTCCATCCTCAACAAATGGAAGCAGATAATCCTGCTGTCCCTTATTAAAGCGGTGAATCTCGTCTACGAAAAGAATAGTCTTTCTTCCATACATTCCAAGATTGTCTTTCGCCTTGGCAACAACCTCTTCCATATCCTTCTTTCCGGCAACTGTGGCATTAACCTGATTAAACTCTGCACTTGTTGTATTAGCAATTATTCTAGCTAAAGTTGTCTTTCCTGTTCCAGGTGGACCATAAAATATTACTGAGCTAAGCTTATCTGCCTTAATTGCCCTGTAAAGCAGTTTGTCCTTTCCGATTATATGAGACTGTCCTACCATTTCATCGAGTGTTTCCGGTCTTAATCTCATAGCCAATGGAGATTCTGTATTCTTATTGTTTTCACGCATATATTCAAATAAATCCATAACTTATACCTGTTTTAATACATTTGCAATTATCTTAGTTCTGTTCCAAGCCACAATCTTTCAACGTAGCCTATATTGCTGATATCATTTCCCTTCAGTGTATTAGAATAAAGAATATTATCAGCATCATACGCATAGATTCGGTTCTTGTAAAAATATGTTCCCTCTGTATCTGTAACTGCATCTGATTCCAGAATTGCAACAGCTTTGCTCTTAATGTTATCCATATAGTACTGCCTGCCGCCTGAAACATATGTTAAAGCCTTACTTTTATTATACACTTTAGATAATGAACCTGCATTAACATCTGACGCAATGTCTATAATCTTGTTGTTATCAACTACTCGAAGCTGTCCTTTCGCATTAACATACACTATCTGACCATCTGATGAATTATATATGTAATTCTTTTCCTTAGTCATAGAATCAACATCCACATACTCACTCACTTTAGTTTCTCTGATAAGTGCTGATGTCATTGATGTACCTGAAATTCTGTATATAAGCGAATTGTCTCTATCAAATACATAATCTGCATCATTGTCTGTCTTCTTGTCTATCTTATACGCAGATGCATCTTTACATGAGTAATAATATACTCCATCACTCTTAGAATATAGCAATGTATCCACATCTTTTCTTGTGTTAAGGCTGTCTGCATTCGCTGTATACACACCTGGCATGTTCTCTGACACAGGCCATAACTGCATAACTGCATCTGCAACTGAAACCGGCTTTTCTTTTTTCTCATAATCATATGTATACAATGAGCCTGCATTAGTAAGACATACTATCAGGTGCTTTGACTCATACACATATGCCTTATTAAGATTACCCTCTATAAGAGTTGTCTGTGCCTCAGGCTGTTTCTTAACTTCTTTGACTCTGCTCATGGCAAGGCTTGTTCCATTAGTAGAACCCTCGTCATTAATAATATTAATATTCGTGTATATAACAAGACCGTCATCAGAGATATACATAATCTCTTTCTGCAGATTATCTTCTGACACAAGAACACATTCGTCCCTGCTCCATATGTACATTGAATATCTGCCAGACGAGTTGGACTCATCATATGTTACCGTAACAAAATACTTTCCATTGTCACTCGCAACGCTTAAGATATTCTTACCTGAATCTATCTGTTCCGGCCACTGTGCTGTATAGAAAGTCTTACTGTCTGCCGCAAATATTGCATCACTTTCATCACACACATAATTGCTGTCCAGCCCTGCTATATCATATATCTTTCCGTTGTAGCTTACATAAAGAGCATAATTCTTCTTAGTTGCAAGCTTGTATATTCCAAATGCTGCGACACCAATAAGCACTACTGCTATCAGCGCTGCCGCTATCATTTTCATTCTTTTGTTTACTTTATGTCGTGCAATTCTTATCTGTGGCTTTTCCTGATTACCATTCCTGTTGCCACCTGTTTTTCCGCTACTTTGTCCCTGCTTTCTGCTGTCCGCTTTGCTTCTGTTCTGACTCTGCTTCTTACTTTCTGTCTTGTTTCTGCTCTGATTCTTTATCGCCTGCACGCGTTTTGCTAATGCCTGTCCATAGTCACTCTGTGATTCCTCTTTTTTATCAGAAGAAGCAGACCTCTCTTTCAAAGCCTGCTTCTCCTCATATGCTTTTCTTCTGGCAAGATAATCACTGTTGTTAACTAATATAACAGGTCCATCACATCTCGGACACTGACTGCCCTCATATTCCTGACCACATTTAGTACACAGCATAATTCTTTCCTTTTAATTATCGATTTAAATTCTGTTCTTTTATTAATTAAAATCTGAACTTATCTTCAAAATACGCCTTAAGATCTGCTATCTTTATTCTTTCCTGCTGCATTGTATCTCTATCTCTTACAGTTACAGCACCATCTTCTTCTGAATCAAAATCATATGTGATACAGAATGGTGTACCAATCTCATCCTGTCTTCTGTATCTCTTTCCAATATTACCTCTGTCATCAAACTCACAATTGTAATACTTAGAAAGTTCTGCATACACCTTTTCTGCACCTTCATTTAACTTCTTAGAAAGTGGAAGAATACCTATCTTAACTGGTGCTAATGCTGGGTGGAAATGAAGAACTGTTCTTACATCTCCTCCTTCAAGCTCTTCCTCATCGTAAGCTGAGCAAAGGAATGCTAATGTTACACGGTCCGCACCAAGTGAAGGCTCGATAACATATGGTATATACTTCTCCTTAGCTTCATCATCAAAGTATGACATATCTTCACCAGATACTGTCTGATGCTGTGTAAGATCATAATCTGTTCTGTCAGCGATACCCCAGAGCTCGCCCCATCCGAATGGGAAGAGGAATTCGATATCTGTTGTTCCCTTAGAGTAAAAGCAGAGTTCTTCTGGTGAATGATCTCTTGCTCTCATCTCATCTTCTTTCATTCCTAATGCCTTAAGCCAGTCGATACAGTACTGTCTCCAGTATGTGAACCACTCAAGATCTGTTCCAGGCTTGCAGAAGAACTCTAATTCCATCTGCTCGAACTCTCTTGTTCTGAATGTGAAGTTACCTGGTGTAATCTCATTACGGAATGACTTACCAATCTGTCCGATACCAAAAGGTACTTTCTTTCTTGATGTTCTCTGAACATTCTTGAAGTTAACGAAGATACCCTGAGCTGTCTCTGGTCTTAAATATACTGTGTTCTTGGCATCCTCAGTTACACCCTGGAATGTCTTAAACATAAGGTTAAACTGTCTTATATCTGTGAAGTTATGCTTTCCACATGAAGGACAGCAGATATTCTTCTCATCGATGAAATTCTTCATCTGCTCCTGTGTCCATCCATCAACTGAACCGCCGAGATCATATGAATTCTCGTCTGCCCAGTCTTCTATAAGTTTATCTGCTCTGAATCTCTCATGACATTCCTTGCAGTCCATTAATGGATCAGAAAATCCACCAAGATGACCTGATGCTACCCAAGTCTGAGGGTTCATAAGAATTGCACAGTCAACTCCTACATTGTATGGGCTTTCCTGTACGAACTTCTGCCACCATGCCTTCTTAACATTGTTCTTTAACTCAACACCAAGGTTACCATAATCCCAGGTATTAGCTAATCCGCCATAGATTTCAGAACCTGGGTAAACAAATCCTCTTGCCTTAGCTAAAGAAACAATTTTCTCCATTGTCTTTTCCATAATAATATAATCCTCCTAAAGGCAACAGCCTGACTACATCGAACTGCATCGGCTGCTACATAATCTTAATCATTTTATAACATTTAGTGCTGATTAGCAAGAGGAATGATGTCTTAATCCTCCCAAGCTCAATATACATTCACACTTAAATATCACATCGTATAATTTTTAATGCATTACCAACATATATGTAATTAAAAAAGCATGAGAAAAGCCAGATATATAACAACTTCTGTTATTATACATCCGGCTTATATTATGCATTAATCAATAGTGTTCTTTTTCTTCTTATCTTCATGTATAACAAATACAATTCCTGCTAATGCCATAAACAACATTATACTATAACCTGCTACATTATACATATCAGCTGTCTTTACACTATCTTCTGCCTGTTCCTTATCACCTGAAATGGTTTCATCGCTTTTCTTATTATCATCATCCGTATCCGGCATTGGTGTTGGATCTGGTGCTGGATCTGGCGTTGGTGTCGGATCTGGCGTTGGTGTTGGTCCTGGCGTTGGTGTTGGTCCTGGCGTTGGTGTTGGTCCTGGCGCCGGATTATCACTCTTATTAAGCTCTTCATTTTTTGCACTAATAGCACTTAAAAGACTCTGACCTTTTGTTGTCCAGTAAACTGCATCAACTGTAAAACTGCCATCTGAATCTGCTGCTTTTGCTGTAAGTGTTCCATTTTTATCAACAACAAATACCTGCTGTCCATCTGGATTAACGCCCGCTACCCTTGATGGTGCTTTGACAGCCTTTGAGAGTGATATATTCATATTCTGAATCTGTTGTGCAAAAAGTTCTGCTGTTATAAAACCACCAAGCTTATTGCTATGTGTGCTATCTCCTGCTGACATAACCTGCATACCATTAACAGATTTGCCATTAGCTGCCTTTTCATCTGCTTTGTATGCTTCCTCATACATATTTTTTGTTATCTCAAACCCGTCAATAAGCAACACATTCTGTTCCTTTGCAAGCTGTTTAACTGCTTCAACATATGCATTATTTTCTGTTACCAGTGTTCCTGTTGTTGTATCTGTTGAATCATGATGTGGTTTGATACTTCCATCATTTGTATAATAAAGTCTTGATACTGGTGTTACAAGAACTGGTATAGCTCCCACTTCTCTCGCTGTCTCAATATACTGTGTGAGATACCACTTATAAGTGCCTCCACAGTCATACGAATAAAAGCTGTCACCATACTTTGAAGCAAGTGATGATGGTGTTGCCACTTTAGTTCCTGCTGTTACCGGATATATTCCATTAGCATCTGGTTCTCCAAGTGGTACATATCTATCTTCAAGATATCCTTTTCCATTAGCGCAATCATTGTGACCAAACTGTATAAACAGATAATCACCTTCTTTAATATTGGCTTTTATCTTATCTAATGATCCTTCATTAATAAAGTTACGGCTGCTTCTTCCTCCATTAGCATAGTTCTGTACCTTAACCTTTGAAGAGTCAAAGAATGCCTGTAAATATTCACCCCATGAACCTTCTGCCTGAGCCTTGCCACTCATATACATGCCTGATGCTGAATAATCCTTAACTGTTGAATCACCTGCTAAAAATACATTTACTCCATCACCAAGTTCTATATCTGTTGAACCCGTTGGATCTTCATATCCTTCCCTTACATATGCATCTGCCTTATAACTTACCGCTTCAGACTTTATTCCGCTTAGGTTTTCAGGTACAACTTCAACTTCAATATACTTTCCAATAGCATCTTTTGTGATTTTATATGTATTGTCTACATTGGCACTTGTTGCTTTTACAAGAGTCCTGTTTCCGTCATTATCAACAATATACCAACGGATTACAGATGCATCAGATGCATCATTTGCATTGCCAAGTGAATATACTACAGTAAGAGTATGTCCAGGATATGGTGCATTGATATCTCCATTATCAACAAGATATGGTGTTTTTTCAAATATCACTGTGCTCTCATCAGCAACATAAGCCGAAGGTGTCCAGCCAGAAAGATAATCATTCACAACATCTTTCTTTGCAACGCTGTCATCTGTCACAACTCCTGTAATTCTCTTAGACATATCAACTGCTGTTCCATCTGTATAAACAGAATTATATTCTTTATAGTTTGCTTTTTCTGGTTTGTTACCAGACATATCAAACCATCCTTCATCTTTTATGTAACTGCCATTTATCTTAGTATTAAGGAATGTCACTCTCGCATCCTGTCCCCAAGGTCTTCCAAGATATCCTGCATTTACCTCAAGCTCATCGTTTCCTGTTATAGTACAGTTTCTAAACACATATCCTGTCTTAGTTGCTGCTGTTGGCTTGTGTGCTGTAATATATCCGCCAACAGAACCTGTACTATAACCAAAGAATCTAAGCTCACATCCGTCAAATACTGCATTGCCATCACCAAATATGTAATCTGTATTACCTTCTATGCGACAGTTCTTAAAATACATATTAGTTGCAGAATTACCTGTATATAATGTATCCTGGCTTCCAAGGAATGCACAATCTGTAAATTCTACCTTATCAGCTTCTATAGCCATGGCTGTTGCTCTTTCAGTTGCTGCTTTTGATGTAACATCTGTTGAGTAATTTCTTTCTGGAAGCTTCGTATCAGTTGGACTTACACCATCTTCTATTTCTTCATCTGTTATATATCGATTAAAAGAAGCCTCAAATGTAATTCCATCAGCACTAAATCCAGTTGCTGTATTTTTAAGCAATACTGAACATCCCCACTTTGAAGCAGCAGCTTTATCATACTTATCATATGCATTTTCAACATTATAATAACCTGTTGAATCTATGCTGTAATACTCATATCCAATTCCATAATACCATGTAAGAAGTACCTCTTTACCTGATGACTTTTCATCATTAACAAGTCTTACATAAGGAGTTGATATAACAACCTGTTCTCTGTATGTACCAGGAGCAATATGTACAGTAACTCCGTTCTTTTCATCCGGAGCTGGTGTCATTGCCGATATTGCTGATACTGCCTCTTTTACTGTATTAAAATTAATATTTCCTTTTTCTTCATATCCAACATATATATCAGATACTCTTTCAACCTGCTCTTTATCCTTGGTAGATACCATTAAAATATCTTTAGTCACATCAGCATCATTTACTACTATATGTGTTGTTGTTCTATACCCATCAGCAACAGCTTCGATTGAATATGAACCATTTCTTAACATAACTTCATATCCATCTGTCGTTACTTTTCCTGTATATACATAATTATCATCTACATTCGTAAACTTAACAGATGTAACAGCTGTATTACCATCAAGTCCTGCAAACTTTCCTGCTACCTTATATAACCATCTGGCAGAAACTTCAATATCTCTGGAATAGCTTACCTGACTTATTATCTCGCCTCCGCTTAAAACTTCATAATCATTAACTCCGATAAGTTCAACTGTATACTTGACATCAGGTTCAAGTGTAGCTGTAAATGCCTTTTCAGAATCAAGCTTAAGAATCACATCATCTGCTAATGAAGATGAATCAGCCACAAGTCTGACTGATAAATTAGATGTATCGTAATCAGCAGCAAAACCTGTAACCTTTCCTGTGTATGTATACACTTTCTTCTCTTCTATGCTTAATGTAACTCCAGACTTTCCTGTAAGAGCTTCATCTACTGTTGTCGAAATATTCTTTGTAGCATTCGAAAATCCATATCCTGCTACTCCTGATAATACTGCTGTATAATTACAGCCTGCTGCAAGTGTAGCTGTAAATGTATTCCCCTTTATATCTGCATCATATGTAATACCATTAGCCTCATCCTTAAACATAACCTTATAGCCGCTTAGCTGTGCGCCATCTATTGTTCCACTTACTGCAACTCCAGGTATCCTGACAATTCTGTTATATATAGGTTTTCCTGCTGCTGCATCTGTATATACCTTATATGATCCACTATACTTAGCCACAAATTCATATTTAGTACCCTTGTTAGTAAAGCTGGCTTTTTCTACCTGTTCATTATCTTCACCAAGATATTTAAAAACAAGTGTTCCTGTAGCAGCATTGCTTGATGCCATGTATACAACTATCTTATCTCCTGCTATTACATTGTTAATGGTAACATTTCTTCTTGTCTCTCCTCCTGTACCATTACAGTAATACATACCACCCGCTGTATATCCATCATCATATGCTGTTGTTGCTAAAGCATTGGTTCCATAGTTTTTGCTTGATGTTGAGAACAATCTGTCATTGGCTATATGATTGATAGTAAGATCACCAAATGTTGTCTCTCCAGCAACAAATTTTCCAGCCTGGGATACATTGGCACAACTATCCCAGTCAGAAGCAGTGATATTATTATTATATTTACTAGTATCTGCTTCCTGTACTGCACCCATATCCCATACGTCAATCTTTCTTTTTGACGCATCTGATCCTGCTGCAAATGCAGCCACATCTATGCTTGTAATAAGCATAAGAACTGCACATAAAAGACTGCTAAGACGTCTTTTAGTTATTCTGCGCATATTGACCTCCCTTTCTACCATTAAAAGGCATCACCATATTATATATTTGCATGAATATCAATAATTTTTATTTCAAAAACTATTTAATATTCATAATGCAATTGTATAGTATGAACCAATGTCAAGGTCAATATTTTTAATGTATTTAACAAAGAATTGTTTTTATATACGTACACGTCACATTATAAAACTGCTGCCATTAATCCTCCCAAGGACGAATCCTGTAAGCAGCCCCTATCTCATCACATAGCTTCTGGCACTCTGCCTCTTCCTCGTGAGATATGGTTGTGTCAACTGTTGTAAGAACAACATTAGGGATATACCTGGTACATTCCTTTGCGAAGCTTATCATTTCATCAAATGATTTTTCACCGAACTTACTTCTTACAAGTGCATTGTATTCATCTTTGTGTGGATTGTTAAGACTGATTGATATTGTGTCAATCAAGCCTTCCATCTCTGGCACAATGTCTCTGCCATTAACAAGATTTCCAACTCCGTTAGTATTGATTCTTGTCTTTTTGCCATATGTTTTCTTAACATACTCAGCAACCTTGATAAGAACATCGAATCTTTCTGTCGGTTCTCCGAATCCACAGAATACAACTTCTTCGTACTCATCCATATTGAATCTGGCAAACTCAGCAATAACCTCATCATATGATGGTTCTCTCTCAAGCCATAGTCTGCCTGACTCTCCGATTCTGTCCATTGTCTGTCTCAGGCAGAAAGTACATGAATAGGGACATTTGTTAGTCAAATTAACATATAAATTATTATGCACCTTATATAATATTTCCATTATAATTCTTCTCCTTTTTATTTTAACGTAGTCAGCAGCTCTTCAAACGGCACACCGTCTGTCAGCGGAATATCCATCTCTATAGCCTTGAGTATGCATTTCTTTATGAATGTAGATGCCTTTCTTACTGACTCGTGGAAATTCACACCATTGACAGCGTCTGCCGCTATTATTGATGCGAATATATCTCCTGTTCCGGAGCGCTGTGTTCCGACTTTCATAGTCTTAATAAGATAGTCTTCCCTGTTCTTTTCGTAACAGTAATTACCAATATAATGGCCCCGCTGGATTCCTGTAATAACAATCTTAGATGGTCCCATTGCAACAAGCTTCATCGCAATTTTTTTAAGCTCATCATTGGAATAATCCGGTCTGTATGGCTCGTCAGTTATAATACATGCTTCTGTGAGGTTCGGAGTAAGAATATCTGCATATTTTACAAGCTTCTTCATCTCCTGGCATGTCTCATCAGTATATGTCGGATACAGATTTCCGTAATCACCCATAACCGGGTCGATAACAACAATATTATCTTTGGTCTTGAAATTCTTGAAAAATTCTTCAACAATTGCAATCTGATTATGTGAACCTAAGAACCCTGTTACAATTCCATCGAATTTAAGGTTTAACTTCTTCCACTCTGCCATATAAGGCGGCATATTCTCTGTGAAATCTTTAAAATAAAAGCTGTCAAAACCTGTATGATTAGAAAATATCGATGTAGGCATTGGACAGCACTGAATCTTCATTGCTGATATAACAGGCAGCTCAACTGCAATAGAACATCTTCCAAAACCAGAATAATCATTAATTGCTGCTATTTTCTTCTGGTTATTATGAGACACATTTTTATCCGGCATATTGTCTCTCCTTTCGTCTGAATGTTACATAAAATCTTTACCCCTTAATATACAAAAAACTGGCATATGATAACATAGCCAGTTTATGTAATATTTATATGGTCAGATTAAGCATTTCCTTCGACTTAAATTCTTTATCGAATACAATGCTTTCCAGCCTTTTTACCACAAGCCTTAATTCTTCCTGGACTTCTTTGGTAACGGTGAATAAATACAGCCTGTTAAGCTGTGTTGTAACAATATACTGGAGTGTATATACCGTTGAGCCCGAAAGTGTAATTCCATCATATACATTTGTGGCACAATTCTTACAGCATAGTCCGTTTCTTGAATATGAATATACATACAGATTATCTTCTCTTCCGCATTCGTGACATGTGAAGAAATCCGGACATTCACCGTTGACTGCAATCATTCTTATCTCGTATATGAATCTTATAAGTTCATGGCTTACAGCACCTCTGCCCAATGCCTTAAGAGTGATATAAAGCAGATTAATCATTTCTGATGCATCAAGATTCTCCCTGCCATAATAATCTGCAATCTCAGCAAAATAGCAGGCGTAGCACACGGCATTAAGGTCATTTACCACATTTTCAAAGTACTCCTTAGCCGATGCTTTATACATCGTATATGATTCGCGTCCACGGTACACCTCAAATGTTCCGAATATAAAGCTTCTCGTAACACCAATCAATGCGCTGTTAGGCTTTCTCGCACCTTTCGCAAATACCGTTATCTTGCCATACTCCTTAGTCAGTATAACCAGTCTTCTGTCATATTCCCCGACAGGCATGGCGGAAAGTATCATGCCTGTAACAGTAGTAACCTCCGCCATCGCACCCTCCTGTCATGTATATTATTTGTCCTTCTTCTTGTCATATCCAAAGTTCTTAAGAAGAATATCACTGTCGCGCCATTCCTTCTTAACTTTTACCCATAGCTTAAGATTAACCTTCATGTCAAGCTGCTTCTCAATCTCATATCTTGCATTAGTTCCGATTTTCTTAAGCATTTCGCCGCCCTTGCCGATAATAATCCCTTTGTGAGAATCTCTTTCGCATATGATAGTAGCGTCGATATCTGTTATAGGACCTCTTGCATTTCTTCTTTCCTTGAAGCTGTCAATAACAACCGCGATTCCGTGTGGAATCTCGTCATTTAATGCATGAAGTGCCTTCTCTCTTATAAGCTCTGCAACAATCTGCTTCATTGGCTGGTCTGTTACTGTATCTTCATCATAGTACATCGGACCATAATCAAGATGTGAGAATATAACATCAAGCAGGTCGTCAACATTATTGCCGTTTCTTGCGCACACAGGAACAATATCAACAAAATCAAGTTCCTTTCTGTAGCAGTCAATAACCGGTAGAATCTCCTCTTTCTTAATTGTGTCAGTCTTATTGATAACAAGAACTATAGGAGTCTTACACTCTTTAAGCTTCTCAACGATATGCTCCTCGGCAGCTCCAAGATGTGTTGTAGGCTCAACAAGCCAGCATATAAGGTCAACCTCACTGATTGTCTTCTCTGCCGCACCAACCATGTATTCACCAAGCTTGTTCTTAGCCTTGTGGATACCCGGAGTATCAACGAAAACAATCTGTCCTCGCTCATCAGTGTATACAGTCTGTATTCTGTTTCTTGTAGTCTGAGGCTTGTTAGAAGTAATCGCAATCTTCTGTCCGATTATCTGATTCATAAGTGTTGACTTACCAACATTAGGTCTTCCTATAAATGTTACAAAGCCTGTCTTAGTTCTTGTGTTCTCTGCCTTAGCACCCCCGGTAATTCCGCTGGCTGCAAGCATCTCATCTAAATCCATACATTCTTCCTTTCTATTACCCCTGTACCTTGATAAGTGGCTGTATCTTATCAAAAAGCTCACTCTCTTTATTGATTTCCTTGCTGCTTCCCACAACGCAGAAATAATTCTCATCCATCGCACATCTTACAAGTGGTGCAAGCTCTCTTATTCTTTCTACATTACAGTCAAGAACCTGACCTCTTTCTTTCTTGAGTGATTCATAATCTGTGTTACAGATGTATGCACCAAATGATCTTGTTCCCTTTGCTGCCGGATTCATAGGTGTATCTATATCACCGATTGTTCCTATTATGAACTTGACCATATCCCTGTCGCTTACATCAAAATGTTCAAGATAGTCTGCTGCATTTTCATATATATCGTTAGTCTTTCTTAAGTTAGGGTCTCTGTAAGAAACCATATACATGTCACCGTTTCTGTAAGAACCGCTCATGCAGCCGTATGCGCCGCCTTTAACTCTTACATTAATCCAGAGATAATCATACGAGAATATAACCTTAAGCACTCTTAATGCTCCTGTGTATTCATATCCTCCATCCCTGAAATTGCCACATCTTGCAACATACTGAACCTGTGAAGCTGAAGTATATCCTGTCTTGACATTTGCAGGTGTGTACTTTCTTTCGCATGCTGGCATGTCCGATTTTTTCAATTCTTCCGCATACTTTCCGAAGGCAGGTGCAAATGCATCATATCCTTTATCATCAGCAGTAAAGCTGACAATAATATTCTCTTTGTGGAATATATAATCGACAAGTTTGCTTAACTTATCTGAGATATCTTCCTTAAGCTCATCAAACTGTGAGTCAAGCTTCTGTATAAGCTCATAGAACCCATATCCTCTCATCTCGTTAGAATAATATGCATTTCTTGAGAACTGTGCCATACCTGCAAGCATTGCTGTTGAATGTCCTGCACTTGTCATTGTGCTTTCCATTCTTGACTTAAGCTTCGCAATTATCTCTTTAAGTCTCTTATAATCTGAGAACTTTGTCTTATATATAATTTCATTCATCATATCAAGGACGAACTGGATATTGTCATAGAGAACCTTACCCTTAACCTCATACATGATAGTACATTTGTCAAAATCCTTATTATCTGTGTATATGGCAGCATCAGTTGAGATTCCACCACAGTTAATATTGATTTCATTAGTCAGCTCTGTATATGTGTACTTTTCAGTATCCATAAGTCCAAGAACCGAGCTTAAAAGTCCGATATATGGAAGCAGTTCATCAGGCACATTCTTACAGTCGTAGCACATCATTATATATGCAATTCCATTAGTGAACATATTGTGGTGGATTACATCAACACCACCAATCTTCTTAGGGTCAATATATAACTTAGCCGGCTCTCTTGTGATATCCTTTAACTCAAGCTGTGGAATCTTCTCAAGATCCTTCTGGCTTGAAGGTGTATCCTGATATTCCTTTAATGCCTTTGTCTGCTTAACAAGCTCTTCCAGTTCTTCCTTGGAAAGTGTTGCCTTATACTTTGCAAGCTGCTCTGCTTCCTTTGCTTCCTTCTCCTCTGCAAGTCCATGCTTTGGAACAAGGCTTAACACTACCTCATGATTATTATTAATAATATTGTCTTCAATGAATTTCTCAAAGAAGCCGTTCTCTGAATTCTTCTTGATTATTTCAAATGTCTCACCTGCCTCAACATGAATGAATGGCTTGTTCTCATCATAAAGCCAGCTGTCCATCATTGTGAGATAATACATAAGTCCCTTTGGATATGGTCCAAAATCAGCTTCTCTGTATTTGAATTCGTAATAGTTGATTCCTGCCTTAACCATTCTCTTGCTAAGACCGTTCTTAACAATATCAGAAAGCGTGTCTTCAACAACACTCACAAATCTGTTTCTGTCACTTTCATTCGCATTCTTAGTAATAATTGAATACACCGGCTGATACACAGAAGTCTCTAACACACTATACACATCTGTTCCAATTCCGGCATCAATAAGTGCCTGCTTAAGCGGAGCACCCGGTGCCATGATAAGTGCATAATCAAGAATCTGTAATGCAAGATAGCTTACTGGGTCTGTTGATGTTCCGATAACAACATTGTAAGAAAGATAAGTGTTATCCTCCTCTGGCTCATCATCAGTAATTGCATACTCTCTTATCTCATACTTAGGTGCGTCAAATGCTTTCTGGAAAGTTACCTCGGCATCTATATTGACATCATTCTTATCAAAAGCTGAGAGGTATTCGTTATTAAGATATTCAAGCCTCTCATCAACATCAATATCTCCGTACAGATAGATATAACTGTTCACAGGATGATAATATTCCTTGTGATACTTAATGAAATCTTCATACTTAAGCTGTGGTATAGCCTCAGGGTCACCACCGGATTCATTCTTGTATTCAGAATCAGGGAAGAGTGATACAAATGTATATCTTGAAAGCACATCATCTGCTGAAGAATACACACCCTTCATCTCATTAAATACAACTCCGTTATAAGCAAGCTCTCCATCTACATCTTCAAGCTCATAATGCCAGCCTTCCTGCTTGAATATCTCCTCATGCTCATACATAGCAGGATAGAATACCGCATCCATATAGACATCCATAATATTCTTGAAATCTGCCATATTGCAGCTTGCAACAGGATATACTGTCTTATCCGGATAAGTCATTGCATTAAGAAATGTGTTAAGAGAACCCTTGCATAATTCTACAAATGGGTCTTTAACCGGATATTTTCTTGAACCACACAAGGTAGAATGTTCAATTATATGCTGCATTCCCGTGTCATTATCCGGTGGTGTCTTAAAACCTATAGAAAATACCTTGTTATCATCATCATTAGAAATAATTGCAACTCTGGCACCTGATTTCTTATGCTTTAATAAAAGTCCTACGGAATTAAGGTCATTAAGCTTTTCAATTTTCACAAGCTCATATGCACCATAATCTTTATTAAGTTCGTTATATCTTGTCTCTAAATTCATATTACTGCTTTAATCTCCAATCTTTACAATAAGGAATTATACATATAAATATAATACCCCACAATGTAGGATTTTACCACATTGTGGGGTGAGTGTAAACTTACATTACATATGTAAGCTATAGTATTTATTTGCCGAAAAGACCTTTCTTCTTACCGTGTCTTTCATTGCCTGTAAGCGCCTTTTCATATGCCATAAGTGCGTCCTTCTGCTCCTGATTAAGCTTTGTAGGAATATCAACTATTAAAGTGATATAATGATCGCCTCTCTGTGCTGCATTTCTTACACTTGGCATACCTTTGCCTTTAAGTCTTACTCTTGTACCTGATGCTGTTCCCGGCTTAACTTCGTACAATACTTCTCCATCAACAGTCTTAACCTTGATTTCACCGCCAAGTACCGCTGTTGGATAGCTTATTACAACATTAGAGAATATATTGTATCCGTCTCTTTCAAATTCTGTGCTTGCTGAGATAATAACAGCAACTAAGAGGTCACCTCTTGGTCCGCCATTAACTCCCGGCTCACCTTTGCCCTGTATACGTACGCACTGACCATTATCGATACCTGCCGGGATATTGACTTCGATAGTCTTCTTGCTGCTTATATAGCCTGTTCCGTAACAATCCGGACACTTCTCCTTAATTATCTTACCAGTTCCATGACAGTCAGGACATGGCTGCTGGCTTCTTACCATTCCAAGGAATGACTGCTGTGTGAAAGTTACCTGTCCACGGCCACCACATTTGCTACAGGTCTCTGGTGATGTACCAGGCTTAGCTCCTGTACCGTGACAGCTTGAGCACTCATCCTTTAATGTAACATCTATCTTCTTGGTTGTTCCCCTTACTGACTCGTCAAATGTAATTCTTACATTAACTCTTACATCAGCACCTCTTCTTGGTCCATTGCTGTTTCGTCTGCTTCCGCCGCCTCCGAACATACCGCCAAAGAGATCTCCGAAAATATCTCCCATGTCACCAAAATCGAAATCGAAGCCACCTGCTCCAGCTCCACCTGCTCCGCCTTCAAATGCGGCATGGCCAAACTGGTCATACTGTCTTCTCTTTTCAGCATCGCTTAACACCGCATAAGCTTCAGAAGCCTCTTTGAATTTTATTTCAGCTTCTTTATCCCCTGGATTCATATCAGGATGATATTTCTTTGCAAGTTGTCTGTATGCTTTCTTAATAGCAGCGTCATCGGCATCCTTAGGCACGCCAAGGACTTCATAATAATCTCTCTTATCTGCCATGATTGCTTCCTCTTTCTTATTTAATCAACAGAAACTGCACGGAGTTTACACCCCATGCAGTCCTTATTCCAGTCAGTTATTGCTGACAATTAAACCTCTTTGTAATCTCCGTCAACTACATCATCACCGTATGGAGCTGAACCATTAGAAGCACCAGCACCCATATCAGGACCTGCACCTGCTCCCATGTCTGGGCCTGCACCACCAGCAGCCTGCTGTGACTCATATAACTTAGCGAAAAGCTTCTGAGCACTTTCCATAAGTTTTTCCTTGGCAGCCTTGATTTCATCAACCTGTGCATCTGTCATGTTTTCTGGGTCAGAACCATCAACAAGTGCCTTTAATGCGTTAAGGTCAGTCTCAACTGCAGCCTTGTCAGAAGCATCAAGCTTGTCGCCTGCCTCATCCATAGCCTTCTGTGTCTGGAATACCATTGAATCAGCTTCGTTACGTGCATCAATAGCATCCTTACGCTTCTTATCCTGAGCCTCGAACTCAGCAGCTTCCTTAACTGCCTTATCGATATCTTCATCAGACATGTTAGAACCAGCAGTAATTGTGATGTGCTGTTCCTTACCTGTTCCAAGGTCCTTAGCAGATACATTTACAATACCATTGGCATCGATATCAAATGTAACTTCAATCTGTGGAACACCTCTTCTTGCTGGAGGGATACCATCAAGTCTGAACTGTCCAAGTGACTTGTTATCTCTGGCAAACTGTCTTTCACCCTGTACAACGTTGATATCAACGGCTGTCTGGTTATCAGCAGCTGTAGAGAAAATCTGGCTCTTCTTTGTAGGAATAGTTGTATTTCTCTCAATAAGCCTTGTAGCAATACCACCCATTGTCTCGATTGAAAGTGAAAGTGGTGTTACATCAAGAAGAAGGATATCACCAGCACCTGCATCACCAGCTAACTTACCACCCTGGATAGAAGCACCGATAGCTACGCACTCATCTGGGTTAAGAGTCTTGCTTGGCTCATGTCCTGTTAATGACTTAACCTTATCCTGTACAGCAGGGATTCTTGTAGAACCACCAACTAATAATACCTTTGAAAGCTCTGAAGCTGTAAGACCTGCATCTGAAAGTGCATTCTTAACTGGCTCTGCAGTCTTTTCTACAAGGTCATGTGTTAATTCATCGAATTTAGCTCTTGTAAGAGTCATCTCAAAGTGCTTTGGTCCTTCAGCTGTAGCTGTGATGTAAGGAAGATTGATTTCTGTCTGAGTTGTGCTTGAAAGTTCCTTCTTAGCCTTCTCAGCTGCTTCCTTAAGTCTCTGAAGAGCCATTGTATCCTTAGAAAGGTCAACGCCTTCCTTAGCCTTGAAATCATTTAACATATACTGTGTAACAGCATTATCGAAATCATCACCACCAAGCTTGTTATTACCAGCTGTAGCAAGAACTTCAATTACACCATCACCGATTTCGATAATAGACACATCGAATGTACCACCACCTAAATCGTAAACCATAATCTTCTGCTCATGCTCATTATCAAGACCATAAGCTAAAGCTGCTGCTGTAGGCTCGTTGATAATACGCTTTACATCAAGACCTGCAATCTTACCAGCATCCTTAGTTGCCTGTCTCTGTGCATCATTGAAGTAAGCTGGAACTGTGATAACAGCTTCTGAAACTGTCTCACCAAGATAGCTCTCAGCATCAGCCTTTAACTTCTGAAGAATCATAGCTGATATTTCCTGTGGTGTGTACTTCTTACCATCAATATCAACCTTGTAATCTGTACCCATATGTCTCTTGATTGAAGAAATTGTCTTATCAGCATTAGTAACTGCCTGACGCTTAGCAGGATCACCTACTAATCTTTCTCCGTTCTTTGTAAATGCAACTATTGATGGAGTAGTTCTGATACCTTCTGTGTTAGTAATAACAACTGGCTTACCACCTTCCATAACAGCTACGCATGAATTAGTTGTACCTAAATCTATACCAATAATCTTGCTCATAATTATCTTCCTTTCTATGTCTTATATAGACATACTGTTTAATAATATCAATTCTATTTGTTACAAGTGTGTGTATTGTTCTGATAAGCCCTAAGCCTGTAAACGAATTCTTTCTATATCACAACTACCCACATACTTTACTTCTGGTAAAAGCTCATACCATTATACATCAACTAAATATTCTGATGTATTAGTTAGCAACCTTTACCATACTGTGGCGGATAACCACATCTCTATATGTGTAACCCTTCTCGAACTCTTCAACGATAATATTCTCGCCCTGAGAGTCATCTTCCACGTGCATAACTGCATTATGAAATTCAGGATTAAACTCTGAACCAACTGCCTCGATTGGCTTAACCTGTAAGTCTTCAAGCATCTTAATTGTCTGCTTGTAAACCATATCCATACCTTTGGCAAATGGTGTTTGTAACTCTTCCTCTGTCACTGACTTAAAGCCGCGTTCAAAATTATCTACTATCGGAAGAAGTTTCTTTACTACATCCGAAGCTCCCATCTCGAACATTGCTGACTTTTCTTTGTCAGTACGCTTTCTGTAGTTGTCAAACTCAGCCATCTGACGCTTCAAACGATCTTGTAAATCCTCAATCACAGCGTCCTTCTGGTCCTTTTTATTATTTATATCAACTGTTTCCTCCGCTCCTTGCGCATCACTTGCGTTGTCAGATTTCTCTGCCTTCACATCTGCGTCAGACGAGCCCTGAGCTTCTACAGTATCAGCGTCTTTATCTGTATCTGATGTAACATCTGTATCATTAATATTAACATCTGCTTCATCAACATTATTAATGTTATTATCTTTCTTAGACACCTTATCTCCTCACCTTTCTATGATTTCTTGAATACATCATCCAACTGCGTCCTCATATTCTTCAAGGTTTCCACAACCTTTTCATAATCCATACGCTTTGGACCAATAATACCAATTGTACCCTTCATTCCATCCTGTAATTCATATGTTGCTGTTACAACGCTACAGTCTTTCATAGATTCAATCGGTGTTTCATTTCCTATATATACCTGAATACCATTGTTGGAACTACTATCCTGTTCATCAACACTATTGTCATCATCAACAACAAGATCTGACAGGCTCTGCTTTTCCTCCAAGGCATATATAAGCTCACTGGCTTTGGTTGAATCACTAAGTTCTGGATACTTGAATATGTTGGTTGCACCGCTTGTATATATCTTTAAATCATCTGCGCTGCTTATTGTATCAACAATCGCATCAAGAACTTCTTTGACAAGATTAATATGTTCTCCTGCCTGATTTTCCATCTTTGAAACAATGCTCAAATTCATCTGTTCAAGAGTAAGCCCTGTAAGTGTTGTATTAATAAGAATGTTAAGCTTTAACAAATTCTCCTGTGACAAATCCTCGCTTACTGTTATCACCTTATTCCTTATAAGATTGCCTTCCATAACTATTACGGCTAATATCTTATTGGCTTCAAGCTGTGATAACTGAACGAACTTAAGCTTATTGCCTGTTACCTTAGGTGTCGTTACCATAGTTGCATAATTAGTATCTTTGGCAAGAACCTTGGCAACATTCTGAAGAAGCTCTTCTACCTTTTCAACCTTCTCACCTAACATATCCTTCATTGAACTTAATTCCTGTTCTTTAACAGCAACCTCGTTCTCTCTGTTGGTTATGTTCTGTTCTTTCTCAGACATCATATCGTCTACATATAATCTGTAGCCTTTATCTGTAGGAATTCTTCCTGCTGATGTATGTGGCTGAACTATATACCCAAGCTCTTCCAGGTCTGCCATCTCATTCCTTATTGTCGCGGAACTAAGCTTCATGTCTGTGAACTTAGATATCGTTCTTGAACCAACTGGCTCGCCTGTTTCTAAGTAGTTCTTAATGATTGCTTTAAGTATCTTTACTTTACGCTCATCAAGCTGTTCATCAAGCCCCATGACATACCTCCTTTTCTTTGTTGTTAGCACTCAATAATTAGGAGTGCTAATATCAACATAATTAAGGTATCACTTTGCAAGGGTGATGTCAACAATTAATTTAATTTTTTGTATAAATAAATTATAAACTTTATTAAGTGTTTGGAGAAGGGGGTGGGGCTTCGGGCACTAGAAAGCTGATTGGATATTTCTAAGACTTTCCTTTTGTTGTGGTTATGAGGGACGCAAACGCTCAGACGCAACGTCCTGTTGCGTATTCGCTCCATCGCACATCCGTGTGCGATAATTCTATCAGAATTTCCTATTACATAAAAAACTGCTGTGTAAATCTGGGGCTTTGCCTGATTTACACAGCAGTTTTATTGAGGTTAAAATTATTCTTAATAGAAATTACTTAGGATTAGATTATATTCCTAAGAATTTCTTTACTTCATTGGTCATCTCGCTTACTTCACATACTGTGTTGTGGAGGACTGGAGCTGTTCTGATTTCTTCGATAGCGTTAGGAACTTTTACTTTAGCAAGTTCGCTTAACTTATCTACAAGTTCAAAGTCACCCATTGAAGCATACTTAGGGTCGATTGCTTCCATTACGCTTCTTGTAAACTTGTATGGGCTTGCTGTTGAAGCTATAACTGTCTTAGTTTCGTCCTTAGTGTCTGCCTTGTACTTGTTATAAACTGTAGCAGCTACTGCTGTATGTGTATCTATAACATATCCACAAGTTTCATATAAATCCTTTATAGTAGCAGCATCTTCCGCCTCTGTAGCATAGTTGCCATAGAAATCTGAAAGCTGTGCTTTCATATCAGCAGTAATCTCATACTTACCTGTTTCTTTAAGTGAAGCCATAAGCTCGCTGTTCTTCTCAGCACTGTTGCCTGCTATTCTATAGATAAGTCTTTCAAGGTTGCTTGAAATAAGAATATCCATAGATGGTGATGTTGTAAGAACGAAATCTCTGTTTCTGTCATACTCACCCGTTGTAAAGAAATCGTATAACACCTTATTCTCATTAGAAGCACATATAAGCTTATTAATAGGAAGTCCCATATTCTTAGCATAAAATGCAGCAAGGATATTACCAAAGTTACCTGTAGGAACTACTGCATTAATCTTTTCACCT
>ERZ773237.997-NODE-997-length-26971-cov-4.614876_pt1 | contig 26971 bp, 27 predicted proteins | sample MGYA00580990_ERZ773237 | MGnify/ENA primary metagenome ERZ773237 (study PRJEB29015, sample SAMEA2737749) | human gut metagenome | biome: human gut; feature: human-associated habitat; material: faeces | place: China | collected 2012 ...
AATCACCTATCAAGGTTTATAACTTTGAGGTGCAGGATTTCCATACTTACTTTGTGGGCGAAAATGGGGTTTTTGTTCATAATGGGTGTGGGGATGATTTTGATGAATGGTTAAATAAAGGTGATTCGGATTATAAGGTGTATTTTGGAAATAAAGATGGAAAATCTGTGTATACTGGTATAACTAAACAATCTTTAGATGATAGACTCAGTCAGCATAATTATTTGCCGTCTTCTAATAGTAAATCGACTCACGTTTCAAAGGGATTTGATGATTTGGAGGAACAGGCAAGTGGATTGACAAGGAATCAAGCTCGATCAATTGAACAGTATTATATTGAAAGAGGACCAAATAAATTAAATAAAATTAATAGTATTAGATCTGGGCCAAGTGCTAAGCATAGACATTATGACCAGGCTATTAAATGGGCGGAACAATACATAAAAGAACATTGAATGATGAGGTTTAATTAAATGAATGTAATCAATAGTAATCTAATACATGACAATTGGATGAGTCGCTATAATAGTCTTGATTATTTAACCCAAAAAAAGATTAACGAATTGAGTGATGCATTTGATAGAGGCGAACGTGAAAAATATCAGTTAATAAAGATTAAACGTTCGTACAAGTATCCCGAAAAAGGCGATGTGTTTATACTACAGCCAAGAAAAGACCTATATTTATACGGATTAGTCATTAATGCACATATAAAAAATTCTTATGGTGATGCTATGAATATTGTAGCAATATTCAAGCTCAAAACTCATGAATTTAATATTGATGAGTTTACAGCCGATTATTCTAAGCTGATGTTATTTCCAATCATGGTTGCAAGGAATTATTGGACAAGCGGCTTTTTCTATAATGTTGGGCAGATAGATGATCTTGGTAATGTGCCAAGCTATGGGTTTTATCATCACTACCGGGTTCATAAATTTTGGAATGAGTATGGTGAAAAGATTAACGAACAGCCTGACTATTTAGCTTCAGGAGCTACAACAATTATTGGCGTTGGATATAAAGTTAACAAAGAAATCATAATTGATAAATCATTGTTGAAGTAATATTAATTGTAGCCTGTTTATAGTGCAGGCTACTCATGAAAATAACTGCTTTTGCTTTCTATAAAGTAGGTGAGGTAGAAAGTATGCTTTAAAAATATGTATGTTTGGTAATGTAGGTACGAAGTATATGTTGGTTCTGCAAAGGCACTTCATACTGCTTTGTTGCTGGTACACTTGTGATTACTGAGGACGGACAAGAACCGATTGAAGAAATCGAAGTCGGCGATAAGGTTCTTTCGGAGGACGAAACAACAGGTGAAGTAGCAGTTAAAACGGTTACTGAAACCTATATCAATGAAACAGACGAGCTTATTCATATTGGTGTAAACGGCGAAACTATTTCTGCAACGCCGACACACCCGTTTTATGTTGATAAACTTGGTTGGACTTTAGCAAGAAGTCTCAGAGCCGGAGATGTTCTTGTTCTCAGTAATGGTGAACTTGTAACAGTTGAATGGGTTCAGCACGAAATTCTTGAATCACCTATCAAGGTTTATAACTTTGAGGTTGAGGATTTCCATACTTACTTTGTTGGTGAGTGTGGAGTGCTGGTACATAATGATTGTAATACAGGAAAATATAAAGAATTACGGGGCGAGGAAGGAAAAGAATCCCACCATATTATTCAAAATGCTTCTGTAAAAGATATGCCTGGATATAGCAGTAGTAACGCTCCAGCTATTTCTTTAGAGGGACCTTCGACGAGGATGGGAACAGAGCACTACAAAGCAACCCAATTCCAAAGTCATAATAATTATGGAGGTACTTATGGTGATGAGAGAAAAGTTGCATATATTTCACTAAGAAAAGCAGGAAAAACTAAAGAAGAAGCTTTTCAAGCAATTAATTACGCTGATAAATATTTTGTTGGTGAGTTGGGTTGGGATTTCACTACTATTACAAGTATTCCGAAAAATAGGAGATGAAAAATATGCATGGATATCAAATACGAACACTTATTGAAAAAATGTATCTAATTCAAAGACTAATAGTGGAACAGAATTGGGACGAACTGAAAAAAACATGTAAAATAGCGTGTGAAGTTGAGGAGATTCTTTATGAAATAAATCAATATCCAGGAAAAATCACATGCTGTGAAAACATTAATGATTTTTTTGATACATTAGTTTTGGGAGATTTCGATGGATTTAACATTTACGCTACAATCGATTTTTGGTATGATAATGAGCAAAGTGATTTATCTATGGAATGTTATGCAGAGTTTTATGGTAGATTATTAAAAAGCATCACGCTTAATAAAGTTCATGTTTTTTGAATGAATACTAGTTGTGATTAATGGCTAGGTGGGGTTAAACTTTTGAGAAATTGGGGCTTTGGTGAGAAATGCCATAATTAGCACGAAATTCTTGAATCACCTATCAAGGTTTATAACTTTGAGGTTGAAGATTTCCATACTTACTTTGTGGGCGAAAACAGGGTTCTGGTTCATAATGCATGTTCATATCATTCTAAAAAGTTAAGAGAGAACATGGAAAAAGAAGGGCGTACTGTAGTTCAAGGTGAAGCTTCTGCTCACATAGTTGCATCTGGTGGTGAAAAGAGACAATGGATGTCTGCAAAAGACTCAAGAAATTTGCTTAACAAGTATGATATAGATGTAGATACTGCGGCCAATGGTATTCCTTTAGGTCATCCTTCTCCACATAATTTTACACATACACGTGACTTTAATGATCGTGTAAATTCAAGATTGCACAATGTGGAGAATAGGACGCGTAATAATGGTTACGGAAAGAAAGCAATAAGACGTTCTTTGCAAAGCGAATTAAGAGCAATAGGAAGACAGGTTTTAGGTGGTGACTATAATGTATAAGAAACTGAAATCAGAGATACACAATGCTTTGTTTTATGCTGTAAAAAATAGTTTTTCTGAACTTTTTAGAAAATACAATGAAAAATTTTACTATTGCACATTGATAATGGCAGAATGTTCAACTCCTTTTATCTCTGCTTGGTCGGAAGAAGCGTTAGAACGATTTTTGACTGAACATAATTTGCAAAATAATGAAGAAAACATATCTCTGTATAAATGGTCATATGCAGACTCTCCATATTGTGGTTATGGATATGAAAGATATTTCAAGCAAGTAGAAAACCTATTTGAAGCGTGTTTTAATGATATATCAGATTGTGAATGGAATAATATGTCTGGCGTATGGATATCTTGTATGGAAGATGTGATGCTTGTTTTAGATAATGATGGACTATTTGGAGTTGGAAAAAGACGAAACGAGATTTTTGTCAATGCTGAGGTGATCCCTCCAGATTATAGTAATACTGAAAGAGCTATTAGATTGAATAGAAGTGCATCAACAGTTTTAAAAGAATGGTTGGAAGGGGCAGAAGAGATCGACAATAAGGTTGAGGAGACCGATTATAGGGAGATATGGCATCCTACACTATGTAAAATTAAATTAGTCAAACCTGTTGAAGATAAGAGATCTGTAATAAAGCTCAAACAATTATTTTATTATAACGGTGATCTAAAAAACTTTATAAATGGCTGTAAAAATCCACCTTTCAATATAAAGAATGATGCGGTATACAAGGACGCTTTAGAAGTATTAAATCGTTACCCTGAGCTATCGTCATTTATTGTTTTGGATAAAATATAAGGACATGATAATTTAGCTGTGCTTAAATTTAACTAAATTACCTTTATAAAGCGACACCACTTTCCATAGTTGGTGAGGCAGTGTAGTTTTCGCCAAAGGCAGAAAAGCACATGAGGTTTTAGATATGTACTTTTAAGTTGCATAGCTGGATAACAAAAAATAATTAATTATTAAAACCGTAACCGAAACCTATATCAATGAGATAGACGAGCTTATTCATATTGGTGTAAATGGCGAGACTATTTCTGCAACACCTAGTCACCCGTTCTATGTTGATAAACTTGGTTGGATTCGCTATTTCACTAAGTAATGTAGAATGGTGGTATCCGTACGAAAGTGCTGTAGAATGAAAAGACTAACATACATCGCTGCCACTCGATCGTAGACAATTGGCTTGCCGATTGATAATGCTGCTTCTCTGTTATATCCTCGAAGTCGATAAGGTTTGTCGAGATTCTCTTTGAGTTTTCTACCGCAGCGTTTAAACTCATCCTTGATTTTCTGAATGTATTCTGCACGCTTTGCAGGATCATTTTCCATTTCCTGCAAAACGGCATTATATGTAATCTGTGCGCACATAGCCCTGCAATAGTCGAGTCCATCTGGGACGTGAGCTTCTGCCTTTGTCAACAAAAAATCATTGCCCGTTTTTTCAGCACGGCCAATATATTCTTTTAGCTTTGCCACTGCGACTATTCCTTTCAACACTGTGCGATTATGCTTACCGCCCTTGCCCACACTGAATATGTGAACAGTTTCAAAGTCAATGAATTTTATATCATCGACTTTTAAGTGCCCAAGCTCACGGCGTCTTAAACCTGTGGTTAATGCAACATCACGAGTTGTTTCACCCGTTTCAGTATTGTATTTTGTCGGATCATTCTTTAAATGAACCCCATGGCGAGGAGGGTGTCTGTAGTCACTTATTTTTTGACCGAAAATCTTGCATAACGCAGATAGATCAGTGTTGAGAGTATTAGCTGATAACCCCCTTGCTTCTCGTACATCAATGTACTCCTGTATATATTTTTCAGCCTCGAACATTGTTAGGTGACTTGTCTGAAACTTTTCTTTAAGATATTTGCAAAATTGTTTTAATACACCGAGATATCGATTGAAAGTGCCTTCAGAGAATATCTTCCATTTAAAAGTGTTTATTCCTTTCAAGATTTCTTTGATTTCTTCATCTTTAAAGCCTTTGTTTTTTAGACTTTTAACAGCCTTAGCTTTCTTTCTCTTTTTTAAAACCTTGAATCGGTGTTTCTTTTGACCGAATGAGCGCATTCCAGTTAGCCTATTTGTTAAGACATACTGCAACGTGTTGTTACCAATTTCTACTTCTACATTTTTACCGTCAATAATTCTATTTACTATTTTGAATTTGCTCATCGTGATACTCCTTTTTATGGTTCTTGCTTTGTGTGTGGGTGGGGACAAGTGCAGGTGATACTAACAGTTATAAAGGTGTTATTTAGCAGCACGCTTAGGCCAGTGAATCGGATAATAGTCCGACCACCAAATGAAGACGTATGTCTTTAAAAAGACATACTCAGTGGACACCTTTATAGTGTTAGTGGCTCTCTTACGCCGAACCTCGCGCTACTGGTCAGGTAGACTAATTGATCTAAAAAACAATTAGTGGAACCATTTTGGGAGTATTATATTTTTTTATTAATAAATTTGTAAAATGCCAAAAGCTTCTACAAACCGTATGATTTATAATGCAAACTATAACAAAGTGGGTCAGTGCATTTATAATAAAGATCTATGGAATAGACCTTTATTAGATTTTGAATGGAATAGGTTTCATATATGCCAATATTTTAAAAAACGATCATATATGCTATACAAGACGTTATTAGTCTTAACTGTTTATTCAACTACATATTTTTTACAAAACTGTTTTTTGCGTTTCCGAAAATCAGGAATGCAATGTTGGACTTTTTTAAACAAGTATTACCTGTTGGAATTGCTGAGGTGATTTTTTTGCCACATTTAGCAAAAACCACAAAAAAGCAAAAAGAGAGCCCACATTCTTTTTTTAACGAATGTGAGCTCTCTTTTTTTTGATACAAAAAAAGAGCATCTAAATGATTTAGATACACTAAACTTATACTTCTTTTAACAACTCAATTTTATCATATTTTTATTCAAAAGTCAATGCATTTTATCAATAAAATAAAAATTTATCTGAAGTTTATGCGTTTTCAACAAGGAATAACAAGCGTATTCGGATATAATGTACAAACTGATTGGCGGAAAATATCAACTATCTAAGTTGAACACTCATTATATAATAAGAAAGACAGTGAATTTCACTATTGATAGTATCTTTGTTATAAGCTTGAATAAGTAAAGATACCGAGTAACTTATTATTTTATTTTATTATGAGCAGTATAAGAAAAGAGATAGATATAACATATAAGTCAATTACATCTTTTTTTATATTGCAGCTAATTATAGGTGCTTTGTCAATAAAAAAGTGAGCCAGTTATGATAAAAAAATAATGAAACACTAACACCTTTGTGCGATCCTCTGATTTTATCTTTAAAACTATTTAAGCTATTGCTTTTTTAGAGCGACTGTGATATGGAAAAGAAACAACTATTATTTTCATTCATTCTTTCTTTGTAATATAAGATGTGTTGTTTCTTCTTATTTTATCTTATAACAAGAATAAGTAAACATACTGAGTATATATGATCAAATAAAACTGAACCACTTATCCTTATTTCTTATTTATTGCTTACTTATTATAGCTTTATGTTTATATAAATGAAAATTTGTTGTTTTCAAATGCATTATCTTTAAAACTTCTTGAGCTATTGCTTTTTTGGGGCGAACGTGATACAGGAAGTAAACAACTATTATTTGCATTTAAAACGATATATCTTCTTTATTTTGAATATATAATATGTCATTTATTTTCTTGTCTTATAAGTTGAACAAATATATCAAGTAATACAATTTTATTTATAATTATAAACAGTGTTATGGTGATCTGTCGTGGTGCTGCTTGTATCTTTTTCTGGGAAATATATATGCTTTCTTTTTTGCTATGTCAAAAAGCTTTTGCAAGAATTATTGGCTATCTTCAAATATCACTTTTTGCGTCTTTTTAATTAATTCTCTTTTTGTTATATTCCAGAAATCTGTATACTGTATTATTGCGGTGGCGTTGACAAAAACGAAAAATATGGTATAATGAATGTAGGAAGTGAAGCAATGTATAGAAAAGCCAGAGCAGGCTATATTGAGCCTATGCCGAAGAAACAGACGCTTACCTGAAAAGTAAGAATGCTGAGGCTATTACTTACAATGACAAGACCATATTGCTTAAACAAAATCCAGGCAGAGCCAGTGTTTTTGAAGAACTTATCCACGCAACACAATATCGCAACGGAGAAAATGACGGAAGTTATGTTTCAAGACTTAATTGCGAGATCAAGGCACAGAAAAAGCTTTTACGAAACAACAAAGCTTATAAGTTGACAGAAACTGAGGTCGAACAAACAAAAATTGCTTTGCAACAGTATGAAAGTGAATTAAAGGCATATAATGAAAAAGGAGGCGACTGATATGTTTAAAGTTCTTGATGTATTTAAAATCGGCGATATGTTGTCTGTTACTTTGGACGGCAAGTGTGAAATGCTCAAAAATGGTACAAAGTTGTACGATAAGAGTGGCAGGACATATGAAGTCGTTTCAGTAGCAATGACAAGATACAATGACCCGTCAGATATTGCAAAAAGTACCACTGTGCTGTTGAAAGCTTGCGATATCGAAACAGGTTCGGAACTCTTTATCGCATAAAAAGAAACGGCATAAATAATTTTACCGCTTGACTAAGGTCGGGCGGTATTTTTATACCCAAACATCGGAACTAAGCACCTTACCGGGTGTTTTTTTTCATACACAAACTAGCCATAAGGGACTCTATCGACAATGGCATAGATCTTCATTGTCACAAAAAATGTTCCGCTAGATCAGATGCTATGAATATAACAGAAATTCACGAAAGGTGAGAATGAAATCCACCGCCCCACAAATTTCAACTATTTAGCAAAATATCAAACCATAGCAAAAATAAGAACGAATTCGTAAAGTATATCTAATAGTATTGTATTTTATACCATCTTGTAGTATAATGTACATATGACAAAAGCCGTAAACCAGCTAAAACCAGGACAAACATATGAAGAAAATACTTATTACTATTTGTGTGGCAGTGGGCGTATATTTTGCATTTAGCAATACAATTGATGAATTTCTGTATCCAGAGAAAAGACCGGGATTGAATACATACGACACATACACCACAACAACACAGCAGAACACTACCGCAGTTACTCAGCAAACACCCATAGTCACTGATGAGGACGGATATGAGCCTCGTGACGACCGAAAGCCTGATTATGTTCAGCCTGCAGACCCCACATGGTCGAAAAGGACTTTTAACTGGACGAGCTATGACAAACGATATACCTTTGAAATATCAATGAATATTCAGGACGATATGTATGAATATTATCATAGTCTTTTGAGATACTCATATGTGAAAGATTATCATAACTATGTAAGTGACGACAATAATCATAAGCTCGTAAAACAGCTTGCAGACGAAATAAAAAGCCTTTGCGACCAATGCGGTTATGGCGAATCTGAGACTATAAGAGAAACTGCAAATTTCGTGCAGAGCATAGAGTATGTTGATGACATGACCTCAACGGGATATACTGATTTTCCAAAATATCCTCTGGAAACGCTTTATGACCAGTGCGGTGATTGTGAGGACTCGTCCATACTTTTGGGAGCTTTGCTCAAAGAACTTGGCTATGGCTGCATTTTTATTGAGCTTCCTGAACACGTTGCAATAGGAGTAAAGGCGACAGACGATGCCCCCGGTACATACTATGATTATAATGGAAGCCATTATCTTTATATAGAAACTACCAACTCCGGCTGGGATATCGGAACGCTTCCTGATGATTACAACGAGGAAAAGGCTAAGATATATGATGTGTGGTAAAATTTTAAAAGCCCACAGATGCGATCAATGTGATCGGGTCTGTGGGCTTTTTTTATTATATTGTACATCAGAGATTTATGAAATTACAAAATGAATACCTTGTATCTGTTAATTTCTATCCTTAAAGAAATCCGCCCATTCGGGATTTTCTTTATCAAAAATCTGTTTCTGCTCTTTTGTTAATTTATAAGGATAATCATGGAACATATTAAATTCAGTGGTTTTGTCAAAGCTGAATATCCACACTCCGATAACTGTAGGGTCATCTTTCCACCAAATAGTATCGGTTTCTTTGTTTTTGTACCATATGTTTGGCACTGCACTCGACCTCTTTTCATAAATCACATTCTCTTGCAATTTCAGTACATTCAATCTCAAGCTGAATTATCAAGTCTTAGATTATCAACGCTGAAATACGTGGTTTCAAAAATTCAAATGTCATATTAATTTTTGCAAACTATTTTTTCTATCCTGCAACAATGCCTCTTATTATCATCATAACTGATCCTCTCTTCTTGTCGATTTTTTTGTCGTTTTTATTATATCATTTTCCTGTAGCAAAAACAAGGTGCAGGAAAGTTTATTGTATGAGAAATACACTATCAAATATCTCGCAAAAAATTATATAAGAAAAAAAGAATATATCATAATTGCGCCGAATCGGTTCGGTAAACTGTACTAAGCGGGTGCTATAATATATACAGAAGCTTGAAAAGGGAATAAATTCAAAAAGCACACCACAGACCATTTTGGAACAGTAAACAGAACCTTAAAGGTGCTATAATAAGCACATAAGGTCAAGACAGAGTTGATACGGAGGTAAGGCTATGAAAAAGAACACAAAGATTTTTAACACAGAGGTCATTGAGAGATTGGCATTGTCAGATAACATTCCGCCATTTGACGAGCAAAGAAAGGGTACACAGGTCATCATGATCGAGGAGGGCAAAAAGACGGTGATATATGATGATTATTCTATGTACTGTGACGCTGACGCAAGAAAGTGGAGAGTAGAGGCATACAACAGAAAAGACGGCAGAAAGCTTGACAGATTGTGTATGTGCGGAGGCGTTTATCCTAACAAAAACGATTAAAAAGCCGAGCGTGAGTGCCTGGATATGAAAGGCGACGGCATAGACGGCTGTGTTTCAGCCTTTGTTTATAACAGTATCACCCCTGAAACAAGCGAGAAAGGAGATATTTTTTTCAAGATAATTTCAAATACTATAATTCGTGTGGCATAGCTGATTGACAGGAATATATTCCCTGTGATACAATATAATTATAGAGATAATTGTTATAGGAGGGCGAACTATGGCAGAAAAGGAAAATATAAAAGATAAGCTTGAAAACCTGAAAAAATGCTCGACCTAGTTATGCGTAAGGTCAAAACAAGATCTGAGGACATGGAAAAACTGATAGCTAAATACGACCAAACTAATGATACAAAAGGAGAAAAGTATGAAAATATACTGCATGAGTGATATCCATGGCTGTTATTCAGCACTTTGCGACGCTTTGGAGCTTGTCATTGACCACCTTGACGAGCCTGACACAAAGCTTATCTTTCTGGGAGATTATATCCACGGCGGCGAGGACAATATAGCTGTGCTTAAAAAGATAATGGGCTTGCAGAATATATATGGTCATAGGAAGGTGGTGGCGCTTCTTGGCAATCACGAGGAAATGGCGATGAGCGGTTTTTCTTCGGTCAATGAAATGCTGGGCAGCGGCGAATATGATGACTCTGATGACTCGTATAGATATTGGTTTGAACGTCTGCCGAGATATCATGTTGAGGGCAACACTATCTTTGTCCACGCAGGCATTGACGAGGATTCGGGCAATGCTTGGGAATACTGCACCGAGGATTATATTTTTACAGAGCAGTATCCCCACAGGCTTGGCAAGATACACGGACTTGACAAAAAGGTGGTGGCAGGGCATGTCCATACCAACACGATTTCAGGCGACCGCAGATTTAACGATATCTACTATGACGGAGCGAGTCACTACTACATTGACGGAGATGTGCTCAGCACAGGAGATATAAATGTTCTTATGGTAGACACTGACACTGATAAGTATTATAAGGTAACAGAGAATTACAATGTTCCTATTGAGCCTTATGACAGTGAAGCTTGGTAGACTATTGTATGCCGTCTTAAAACCCAATATAACACTAACGTCCCCGAGTTTTCCTCGGGGACGTTTTTTCTTTGTCAACTGCCATGAAAAGAGTTAATTAAAAATTAAGAACTTTTGTTCGATTTTCTATTGTAAAACAGAAAGTTTCGTGGTATACTATTATACATAAAGGAAAAAGGCGGTGATGCTATGGAAAAGACCTATGTTGCAATAGACCTGAAATCTTTTTATGCTTCGGTTGAGTGCGTGGAAAGGCAGCTTGACCCATTGAATACAAACCTTGTGGTGGCTGATGAGAGCCGAACGGAGAAAACTATATGTCTTGCAGTGTCACCGTCATTGAAAAGCTTTGGTATTTCAGGCAGGGCAAGACTTTTTGAGGTCATTCAGCGTGTGGAGCAGGTCAATAAGGAGCGTTTGCAGAAAGCTCCTAAAAGACAGTTTGCAAAGAAAAGCTATATCTATTCGGAGCTATCCGACCCTGCCTGCGAGCTTGATTATATCGTGGCAACTCCGCAAATGGCGAAATATTTGGCTGTGAGTGCAAAAATATACGGGATTTATCTGAAATATGTGTCACCAGAGGATATTTTCGCCTATTCTATCGACGAGGTCTTTATTGACGCAACGGGCTATCTCGGGCTTTATAACGTTGACGGACGTGGCTTTGCACAAATGCTCATTTTGGACGTGCTGAAAACTACAGGTATAACCGCCACAGCAGGCGTTGGAACGAATATGTATCTGTGCAAGGTGGCAATGGATATTGTGGCAAAGCATATCCCTGCGGATAAAAACGGCGTCCGTATCGCAGAGCTGAACGAACAGCTTTACAAGGAAACGCTGTGGGGGCATACCCCTATCACGGACTTTTGGCGTGTTGGCGCAGGCACAGCAAGCCGCCTTGAAAAGCTTGGTATTTACACCATGGGGGATATCTCACGCTGGTCGCTGGATCATTATCTTATAGGGAAGCTTTACAAGGTTTTCGGCAAAAATACCGAGCTTCTTATCGACCACGCATGGGGTATCGAGCCTACCGCCATACCTGACGTGAAGTCATACCGCCCCTCAAACAACAGCATTTCCTCTGGGCAGGTCTTGCAAGAGCCGTGTAATTATGAGCGCACAAGGCTTATTCTGTGGGAAATGGCTGATATGCTGTCCCTTGATCTTGTGGATAAGGGCGTTGTGACAAATCAGATCGTTCTCACTGTGGGGTATGATAAAGAAAGCTTGGCAGACGGTCACTATACGGGCGAGGTGGTTTGCGACCACTATGGCAGGAAGATACCAAAGCACGCCCATGGCACTCAAAATCTAGGCAGGCACACTTCCTCGACCAGAAAAATAACAGATGCGGCCATGTCGCTTTTTGACAGAATTATCGACAAGACTTTGCTTGCAAGACGGCTTAATCTGACCGCCTGTAATGTCATAAGAGAAGAGGATATCCCCGAAATTGAGAGCTATGAGCAGATAAGCTTGTTTGATATGGCGGAAGCGGCAAATGCTGATAACAACGCAGAAGAAAAAGAAAGGGCATTGCAGGAAGCAATGCTCTTGATAAAGCACAAATATGGGAAAAATGCCATTTTGAAAGGCACGAACTATACCGAGGGAGCTACGGCAAGAGAGCGCAACCGCAGTATAGGCGGTCACAAGGCATGAAAGGTGGGGCTTACAATGTATGATAATTATTATGATATAAAGCAGTTTTCACGTCCGCACTATGACGATCATCCGCAAATGTCTATATCAGACAGGGCGGCGCAGTTCAGCCCTTTTGCAGCTTTGACAGGCTATGACGCCGCTGTTGATGAAACCGCAAGATACACCGAAATCAGGGAGGAGCTGACCGAGGACGAGGTAAACAAGCTCAATGACGATCTCAACCGCCTGCTTGATATGCTTGACGAACGCCCTGAGATAAGGGTGACATATTTTGTTCCCGATAAGAGAAAAAGCGGCGGCAGTTATCAGAGTAAAACAGGCATAGTGAGAATTTATGACAGCTATACTAATGAGCTTGTTTTTATGGACAAGACTAGGATATCTGTGGAGGATATGTGTTTGGTGGAGTTTGTGGAGGAGAGAGGGGAAATACAGTAGAATAAACCTTATTTGCTGTAATGTTTTTGCATTTTTTTTGTGTGAAAATGCGGAATAAGAAACGGATAGCCGTCTGATGAGGACGGTTATCCGTGTTTGGGTATATTCAGTTACTAAGCTAAATGAGAATTTACAGTGCAGAACTGTTTATCCCGTCAAAAGCAAATTCTTTCGATTCATCATCATAAATAAATATCAATTCTAATCCCAAATAATCGTCTGGATATCCAAGATCAGTTCCAAGCAGTGCTGTTTCAATCGAAAGAATATCATCTTCAAATGATACTGACCTAATATACCACTCACCTGTAAGCACCGATCGTTTCGGGAACATTCCCTCTTCATCATTACACAGATCATCATTGTTGATATAATCCCGTATTTCATCTTCAGAAATCTGCAATAAAGTTCTTTGGCTATTTTCAAATAAGGTCTTTGAAACCGAGGATGTGAAAAAATACTGCGGTTCTAATTGATTTTCATAGTTAGAAAACAGGTTATCCGGATTTGGTTTGGATAAACGTATCATTTTTAAATTCATAAGCCACAACTCCTCTAAATTCCGATTTAGCAGAGAAAGCTATATCACTTTCTCATTTATCTTTATTATACCAAACCGCCCCGAAAAAGTCAATCTCTGCACACTTTTTCACGCCTTTTTTCATTGCAATATACCGCCAGTTGTGCTATAATCAGGATATAGAGCAGAGCGGAGGTGGATCGCAATGGATAACGAAAACGAAGAATTAGTAAACTGTGTATTATATAAGAAAATCAAGCGGGTGGAGATCGCAGAAATCTCTATCAGCAAGACCATGATAAAATCGGCTCAACAGGATAATGACGGCAATTGATGATCATATTAAATGAATAGGAGGGTTTTACTTGACCGTTGATACAAAAGAGGTAGTTACTACTATAGCCTATATGATAGGCGTCCGAATGTCAGCGCTTACCGTGAGTTACGGTGAATGTTCCGAGCTTATCGAGAAGCTCCAAGCCGATAAGGACGCCACTACGATAAGATATTTATGTAAGCTGCGAACAGTACTGATGCAGAAGTTCAAAAAGACCGATGATCTTATGCGGTTTCAGCTCAAAAATTTGCATAACATAGAATGGTACGATACGGATAATATCAAACAGCTTGAAAAATGGGGATTTACCATTATCCAAGCGAATTGCCGTTCAGAGAAGTATATGCAGGAGTTTACAAGGCTCATCAATGAAAATATCGACAAATGCTCTCAACTATTCTACGATTGGCTGAATTGGGAGTATATCAGAGATCTGTTCTTTGTCCCGAAATACAATAAGAACGGTGTAATGAAAGCCGAGTTCAATAAATATATGGCGAATATCGAACATTACCCATTTCAGATGTATATTCACTGGCAACCTGCCGAAGTCGGGAGCATCATCTATTCCGACCGTAAGTTTTTGAAGATCATCTACGGTCAGCATAATGACAGCTTCACCGATTATACGAAATATCGGGACGCAGATGATGAAACACGAAACAATATCTATAATTTTATCGACAGCACCGAGAAAACAGCTATAGCTGTCGATTGTGAGAACTCTGATCCATACAAGCTTTATAGTGTTCTGAAAGGCTTGAATCAGGAGGAGCTTGCTAAGATCGAGAAGATCACGCTATATGACGATCCGAACACTACCGCAGGCTGGGATTGGCTCTCTAAATTCACGCAGATACCCGTTGAACATATAGAGATCGACCGAGTGACAGACAGAAAGTCACTGGTCGATGTGCGAATGACCGCAAGCGTAGTTACGGACTTCTACCGTGACGGGATAACATCTTTTATTATTGTGTCAAGTGATTCGGACTTTTGGGGACTTATCGAGAGCCTGCCGAAAGCAAAGTTTCTCGTTATGTACGAATACGAGAAGTGTGGAACGGCGATCAAAAATGCCCTCGCACAGCATGGCATCTATTATTGTGCCATTGATGATTTTTGCACCGCAGGAACGGAGGAGTTGAAACGTGCCGTACTCTTTGCAGAGCTTGAAAAGCATTTGCCCTCACTCATTGGAGAGAACCCTCTGGAGCTTACTCACAAGATATATGAAGCCACAAAAGTAACCGCTACCATGAAAGAAATGGAGAACTTTTGCAATAGATATGTCAAGACATTGCGTCTGAAGGTGAACTCCGAAGGAAAATTCGTGATAGAGATCCAAACAATCTAAGAAAAACTCGCATGGCTTTTTATCAATGTCATTAAGCTAATAAAATCAAGAAATAAAAATGCGTGAAAATATCTAAGCCCCACGGTGTATTTAAGGTCATCAGAAGAAAAAAGATTTTCAGATAAATTTGTAGCAATTACTTCATAGCTGTCATCTGATATTTTAAAGCGAACAATCCGTACAGGCAACTCATAAATAACAGTAGGCTCTGATTTTTTTGTTTTTGAAGGAAGAAAATCAAAGGTACAGTTAAAACTTTTTTTGCATAAAAAAGACTTCATACTGCTGTGAAACAGTATGAAGTCTGAAAAAAATCTTAGATCACCAGCAGTAGCATACAGAGTAGATCGTTACTGTGCCGTTTGCTGCACCTGCGTGGATCTGATCCAGCTTTCCGCCAAAATCGGAAGTGCCGAATGCTGACTTGCAGTTGTTGTAAGAATACTTTGCGTAGTAGTGTCCGTTTGCTGTGCCTGTTTCGCTTGGTGAAACCTTTGCCCACTCTGCTCCGCCTGACCAGCTCTGAAGAACAAATTCTACCTGATTCTTTGTTCCTGAGTATTCAACGTAGAAGTAGCCGTTTGACTGAATGTCATATGCGTTGAAGCTTCCGCCATTCTTTGAAGTCATTGCTGAAGCAGCCTGACCCCATGCTGAAGCAGTTGAAGAACCCCAGAAGATCGATTTGTAATTGCTGTCTGAACTGCTTGAAGAAGATGAAGATGAGGAAGAACCTGATGTTGATTCAAGATACCAAAGCTGGCACTTTCCGCCCCAGTAGCTCCACTGGTTAATGTTTGCTCCGTCAGCTGTGCTCTGTTCGTAAACGTCAAGGCATGAGTAGCAGTCTGAGATCTTTGTCTTGATAGCATAAGCGTCGCCGATCTTTACAAGCTGTAATTTCTGACAGTCACCGCCGTGATACTGCCACTGGTTGATGTTAGCACCATTGTCCCTGCTCCAGTTGTATACGTCAAGACAGCTTTTGTAATTTGATGCACCTGTGTAAATAGTGTAATAGCCGTTTCCGTCGCTTACAAGCTTGAATTTCTGATTGTTTCCGCCTGTACCTCTGTACTGCTGAACGTTTGTACCGTTGTCAGCCTTTGCCTTGTATACGTCAAGATACTTGCCGCTGAGTGCGCTCTTGATGTAATATGTTCCGTCAAGTCCGAGAACTCCGCCGTTGGAATCTGTTGAAGTTCCTGAAGAAGAACCGCCGGAAGAGCTTCCTGAACCGCTGTAAACTGAGCAGGTCTTAGAATTTGCCTTAATTCCGTTTGAGCCGTTGATAAGTGTATTTCCCCATGAAGAAAGGCTTGAGCCGTCCCATGAGTTTGCAATGTCGAGGTAGCTCATGTCAGAGTTGTTGCCCTTCCATGACCAGCCAAGATAGCCTACGCCCTTGCTTGTGCAGTAGCTCATGATAGTAGCCTCATCAACGTCGCCGTTTGTGTGCTGACCGCCGAACTCGCCGATAACAACAGGCACACCGATGTTGAGTGCGTTATCAATGTTGTTTCTTACAGTTGATGCGTTTCCGCCTGCGTATTCATACATATGAATGGAGAATACGGTGTTCTTCTGTGGGTCTGCGTTGAAAACAGACTTACCGTAATCCTTGATGCTGTCAGGATACTGTCCCCAGCCTGCGCAGTCTACCATAAGCATATTTGTAATGCCTGCGTTTCTTACAGATTGGATAGCAGACTTGTAGCCGTCAGCCCATGCGCTTCCGTTCCATGTGCCGCACCACTCGTTTGCGATGTTTACGATAACATATTTCTCAGTACCGCTGAGAACGCTCTTCATTTCCTTCCAGTAGTCAACGCACTTGTTAAGATCATAAGTGCTGTCGCTGCCTGTTGCGTCATGTACTTCAAGAATGCATATCAGCTTGTTTGACTTGCACCAGCTGATGATGTTCTTTACTTCCTGTGCGCTTGTTTTTGTGTACTTTGAGCCGTTTGCAAGTACGACTCTTACGGTATTTGCGCCGTTGTTTGCAGCACCCTTGATAGAAGTTTCAGTCTTCTCTGTGTACCATGCATGAGCAATGTTCACGCCACGCATAACGAACTTGTTTCCGCTAGCGTCATAGATACTAGTACCGCTTACATAAAATCCTGATGCCGCCTCTGCGGTCGGTGTTGTCATAAAACCGAAGCAGGTTATTACGGCAAACATTACAGCAACAAAAGTCTGTAATGCCTTTACAGAAAAAGTTTTGTTCTGTACCATAAAAAGCTCCTCTTATACAATTAATTTTTAAATACCGGTATTCTAAGGCAGCACTGTATTATCCTCGTGCGTTGCTGCCTTAACTCTGTCAACGTAAAACATTATATTATTAAAAGTATAATAAGTCAACTTAAATATTTGAGTAAAACGTTTACACAAATAATTTTCGTATTTTAGCACAACTTTTCGTAGATTAATTGAACAATATGACTAAATTTTATCACATGTGCAGTATAATATGTTGTATGTACACAAAACTCCGCTTTTAAATTTCAGAAAATTAAGAAACTTTTCGAAACAAAAATCGGTATATACGCTGCGTTGTGAGCATATATACCGATATAAAATTTCCTTTATATTGATTCTATCAAGCCGTCAGAATATATCTTTTTTTGTTCTCGTACAAATTCAGAGATCATAATCAGACCTCCTTATTCTTGTGTGGTATCACCGTATTTTACATCCTCCACTTCACGATCTAACTGAATGTCATGAGGCTTCCTATTTGTTGTATTTTATCTTGACATTGTCACATCTTTGTGATAAAATTAGTAATATGTAGGAAAATTATAGCGGAAAGGAAAAAATAATATGAAGTTATTTAAGCGGACGCTTACGACGGCAGTGGCAGTGTGTCTTGCACTGCAAAGTGCAGTGGTATGCTTCGGGGCTGAGGCAGAGGAGCAAATTCCTGCTGGCGGAGAGGAAGTCGGTCTTTATACGTCGGAGAACGATGAAGCCATTCAGTTGACTGAGGATATGTATAGCAGTTGGTATGAAGGCGATCAGACGTATGACGGCACGGAAAAGACGCTTTATGGCTATTCTCTTATGGACAGCAACAACTATTACCGGCTCACTGAGGACGAGGACTATGTTGTTACTTATGAGAACAACATAAACGTAGGTACAGCGACGGCTACTTTCACTGGTATAGGTAATTACACAGGAAGCTTTACAAAGAATTTCAATATCGTGCCAACTGATATTTACCGTGCGGATATCGACTGCGAGTATGAGCAGAGCTACTGTGCCGGTAAACCTGTTCAGCCAAAACCTATTGTTACATACAATGATATTGTGCTTGCTGAGGGCGTTGACTATGAGATCGAATATGAGGACGACTGTGGCGAGCTTGGCTGGCATTATGCTTATATTAAAGGTATCGGCAACTTTAATGGAACCGATTCCTTTGAGTATAACGTTGTAGAGGCTGAAATATCCAGCGAGAATATTTCTGTGGATACTAGCTGCACCTACACGGGTTATGCTCAGACTCCTGCACCTGTTGTTACAGTTAGTGGTGCGGTGCTAAGACGTGGCGTTGATTATAATGTATCATACACAAACAATGTGAATGCCGGAACAGGCTATATGACCATAGCAGGAATGAACGGCTATACAGGATATGTGACAGTGCCTTTCACTATCAGCCCGAAAGCTGTTTCTGAGGTCGAGATACTAAAGATAGCTGATGTGGATTATACCGGCAAAGCTGTCAGACCGAGCCTTTTTGTCAAGGCGGACGGAAATATGATCAAGAGCTCTGACTATACTGTAACATATTACAATAACACAAATATAGGCACTGCGACCGCTGTTGTTACTCTTGGCGGAAACTACGAAAGCAGGTACCCTGTTTCGACAACATTCAAGATCATCCTTGGAAAGCCAAAGGGATTTAAGGCTACCGCTGCCTCTACCACTTCTGTAAAGCTTAGCTGGAACAAGATCGGCAATTGCAAATACAGGGTTTATCGCTATGATCCAAAGAAAAAGACCTACAAGCGACTGACGGTCACGAGTTCCACAAGCTATACTGACAAGAAGCTTTCAGAGGCAACGAGTTATACTTATGCCGTAAAGCTTGAATATAATTCTAAGACCGGCCCTTATATAACGGTAAAAGGCAACACAAAGTTATCTGCTCCCAAAATGACGGTAAAGGCTTATAATAAGAAAGTCACAATAAGCTGGAAGAAGAACACAAAGGCTGATGGATATCAGATATACTGGTGCAAGGGCGATGAGTGGACTATCCCACATAACGATTACTATAGTATGCCAAAGGATTGCTATAACGATTATGTTCAGCTCAAGAAGATAACAAAGAACAGCACGACCTCTTATACAAAATCAAACCTTTCAGGTTCAAATAATTATCACTTCAAAATGAGGGCTTATAAGACCATAAACGGAAAGGTGGTTTACAGCAACTGGACGGGTATCCAATGCAAGATAAACACTGTTTCAAGACTTAATGCGGCAACAAAAAAGAGCCACAGCACTTATAAGATCTACAACGTTCAGGGCAAGAAAACAAAGACCTCAACGCACACTCTTACAGCAGAGGAGAAGAAGATACTTAAAAACTTTGCCTCAAAGCATTTCAAGAAAGATTGGTCGGCGGCAAAAAAGATCGAATATACTGCGGACTGGATAAGAAAGAATTTGAAATATGGCAGGATACCGACAGGCTCGCATAGCAAGAATATCTTTGTTTACAAAGAAGGTCAATGTTCTGATTACAATGGCGCACTGGTTGAAATGATGGTTTATCTCGGCTATGACGCAAACCTTGTTATGGGCAACCGCAAGGGCGGAGGACAGCACTTCTGGGGCGAGATAAAGATAGACGGAGTGACTTATCTGCTGGAAGTCGGAGAAAAGGTCTATGACAGCCCACAATGGAATTACAAGTGGCAGTTTATGTGCCTTAAATATTCTGAGGCTGACGGCGGTTACAAGAAAAACGGAAAGCTATACTAAAACAAAATGCTCTGCGGAGAGTGTGATTCCGCAGAGCATTTTTTCGCTTTAATAAGTTTGCGATACCTAACTTTTCAGTCGCTCTTTTTTGTTTTATAATGGCGAAAAAATCTTATGATACTTCTTGCCAAATCCCTTCCAATATATTATAATGTATTTAGAAGATCATATTTGAAAGGAACATATGGAAAATGAAAAACATTGTTACAGCCCTGATGCAGTTTGTGATACTTGTGGTCGCACTTGTCATTGTGACCTTTGCTATACCTAAGATCGCAGGAAACGATGACAGATATGATAAGTACATAGCTGAAAACTCAAAGCAGACCGTCACTGTGGGAAGTGCCTTTGGCGTTGTCAAAGACGGGGAAAAGGCTTCGTATACTGATATTGACAACAGCCTGAAAAATATCTTTAGTAAAGTAACTCCACTGCAAAAGCCTGTGAATAAAGTCCTGAACAAGCAGATAAGCTTCAAGCAGGCAAAATATTTTGAATACTATTGGCTCACTGCACTTATCTCAGGCGTACTTTGCTGGATATTTGCGGCAGGCTTTCCGTTTAGGATAGGGCGAAAGGGCTTCAATGTGTTTGGTTCTGTGTATAATAACTTTTCAAAAGTTGTCCTCCTTGAAGATGAGATGACCCGTGAGGAATACGAGGTCGATCTAGGTATGACCATATGGGGACTTTTGTGGATAATCCTTATTGCCCTGCGTGCGACCTTTGCTATTACATGGGGCTTTATCCTGCCTTTTGTGATAGCCGCCAATCTTGCCATAGGCATTATAAGAATAGTTGGAAATGTTATTATCGTCAGCGTCCGTGGTGCTGCCGCCGATGCAAAAAGGCACAACCTCTCGCAAAAGCTTGACAAAACGACCTTTTCTATTTATCCTGAGGGCGGATATTTCAGAGTAGAGCAGGATCAGGACAATGGTCAGGGCGTATATGTGAAAAATTATTGGAACGCTGTTGCGGCAAAGGCATTGTTTGAAAGCGAAGCTGGAAATAAGTCTTTCAGCAAGGAAGATTCTGAGGAAAACATTCTTCGTGGAGATATAAAAGAGAAGAAGTTTTATGAAACATATCGTTTGCTCAGCCGTATAAAGGGTCTTTTCAATAATGATATCAAGGAGAAAAAAGCAATTATCACCGCTTCATTAAAGAACAAAGAGGGTGGCTATGAATACAGATTTATTGCTGAACCGGAATTGTACCATGTTTATATGGTGGGTGATGAAAAGGCAGAAAACCTTAGCCATAAGGATCTGAAAATAGATTTTAATGCCGCAATGCTTCTTGACCTGCTTGACTTTGACCGAAAGGGTCAAAGATATGATCATAATGATTTTCTTAATTTGTATTACGCTGATAGTGATGAATTTACGGCTAAGCTTATGAATTATAATCATAACTTGATAATGAAGTTTGGCAGAAACAGATATGACGAGTATTTTGAACAGCACAAACAGCAGATAATCGAACACCGCCGATATAAAAAGCTTTCGGCCGTGGGAGAGGACGATGAGTGAGATAATAAATATTTGATATAATAAACCAGCCTCCCACGGAAATTGTTTCTGTGGGAGGCTTTGCTTTCCGTACACCAAATCACCTACCGCTTGTGCAACTTTTTTGCCGTTTGTGCAAATATTATTGACTTTTTGTTAAGAATCATAGATAATTATTATAAATATTCATGCTGTTAATTAGAGATGCTTGTTAAACAATGAAAATGAGAATAATAGAAAACAGTATGGCAATGATAGAAAACTCAGCGAAAGTGCTTGTGCAGACGATGAGCTATGATACTGAAACAGTTGAGTGAGCAATGGTGGACACTATGGCGGCTGTCATAATGTCAGATGATGAGAGGTGAAATATGGATAAAAAGGTAAAAGCTTTTTTTGCAGCTATGGGAATTGCCACGGCGTTGTTAGTGCCTGTTTCTGCATCTGCGGATAATTCTGACTCAGAAGTGCAGGTGAGCATCGACATCACTTGGAACTCTTTGGAGTTTACCTATACAGACGGGCAGTGGGATCCTGAGACCCACTCATATAAAGGCGGCGGTTGGTCTGACAGCGGCGGAAATTTTACTGTTAAAAACAATGGTAATGTATGCGTTGAAGCAAAATTCTCGTATGCCAACGCAACGGGCATGGAGGAGATAAAAGGCAGATTTTCAAGCAGTGAGCTAATAGTGCCTATCTCAGAAAGCCGAAACAGCAAACTTACTTTGTCAGGTAAACCGACAGAGCATTTTGAAAGCATGACGGTCGGCACGGTTACAGTGAATGTTACCACTGATGATTCGGGAGATGCAGGCGACAGTACGATAACAGGCTGGTATAAGGATGAGGAAACCGGCGATTGGTACTATTATGATAAGAACGGCAAATTGGTCACAGGTTGGTTTAAGGACGGCGGAAATGAATGGTATTATGCCGATGAAGACGGCAAGCTTGTCAGAGGTTGGTTCAATGACGGTGGAAATGATGGGCGTTATTCTGGTGATGACGGAAAATTGCACTCAGATTGGGTCAAAGTGAATGACGATTGGTACTATTTTGACTGAGACGGTTCAATAGCAAAGAACACCATTATTGACGGACGATATATTGGACTTGACGGCAGGTGGGACGGAATAGGCGTCGCACCAAATACATAAATAATGATGATTTGTAAAGGATTAATTACTTATGAAAAGGACGATCTCGACCATAATGGCATTAGCACTTGCGGCAACACTCAGTACGGTGGTGTTTGCAGCGGAGAATGATGACGGAAACATCAAAAAGAATATCAGTGTAAAGGCAAAGTATGTTGAGGATATCAAGACTTCAAAAACTATCAGTGCCGACGTTGTGTGGGGCGAAATGGAGTTCACATACAGCGTGAACGGAACAAAGACTTGGAATGCAAAAACTCATGAATATGATATCGACACAAATGGCAAATGGTCTGCAAAAGGTAATGATATAAGCGTTACAAACCATTCAAACAGGGATATCGACGTTGATTTTACATATGATCCGCTTGATAAATACAGCTTTGTAAAGGGCGAATTTACATATGATGCAGTCACAATACCAACAGCAGAAAACAAGGCTGTCGATGATGAGAATCTCACAATAAGCACAGCTCTCACCCTCAGCGGTGGGCTTTCATCGGACGTCACGGATCTCACAAAAGTAGGAAATGTGGCAGTAACTATCGCAGAGGCAGTGCATTGATCGGCTTGACAATGCCGGAATCATAAATGTGTGTTACTGTTTAGGCTTTCCTGAATTACCCTTGAAAGGGAATTATGACAACAATAAATTTAAGCTATATTTTGCTGATGGCGGTTTATTGGTAGTGATGCTTGATAATGAAGCTCAAGATGATCTTCGAGCAAATAAAATTCCACTGAAGTTGAAATAGCTTGAATTCCACAACAGTTGACAAAACTGCAAAAATATGATATAATTTTCAGGTAATAATTTAAGGGCAATGACGCTCCGTGTATTTTTCACGGGGCGTTTTTTGTTTTTTTGTGGGGGTGTTTTCTGTGAAGGTCAGTAAAAAGAAGGGCAGAAGTGTGCTCAAAAGCCGCAATATCACCATCTGTGCAGTTGTGGTGTTTCTTCTTATTACTGCTCTTACTTTAATGAGCAGCAAATATATGTCCCGGTGTATCGACAGAGAGAATACCGCACAATCAAACAGGGGAGAGCTTTCTGACCTTGGGCAGGAGCTTGCGGACGCTTCCGATTATCTTACCGATGAAGCTAGAAAATTCTCCGTAACAGGAGATATCGAACATCTTTATAACTATTGGTATGAGGTCTATGAGGAAAAGACCCGTGACCGTGTTATAAATAGCCTTTCCGCTCTTGATCCTCCTGAGAACGAAACTGCGCTTCTTGCGGAAGCCAAAAAGTATTCTGATACTCTCATAAAGACCGAAACGGTGTCAATGAAGCTTATGCTCACTGCAAAAGGCATAACAGCTAAACAGTATGGCGACAGCAAGGGAGGCAGGTTGGCCGAGTATGTTTCCATTGTGGAGGATACGCCACTGCCTGAGGAATACAGCGGACTTAGCCCTGATGAAATGAAAGAGCGTTCCCGCGAGATACTTTATGACAGCTTTTATAACGATTCTAAAACCATGATAATGTCGCCTATAGAACGCTTTCGTCAGGCTCTTAATAAACGTCTTGATGCAGAGGTGGAAAGCGCTGCCGCAGGACGTGAAACTGCACTGGTGATACAGCTTGTGTGTTCAGCGAGCGTGCTAGTTATTGTGGGCATAGTACTGATAGTTTTTGAAAGCCTTTATGTCAGACCTATAAACGACTACTCTGAGAGCCTTTCAAAGCGTAATGAAAATTCTGCCGAATTTGACCTTTCAAACGTCCGTGTGTCACCAAAGGGAGCGTATGAGCTTTTTCGATTTGGCGAGCTTTTCAACCGCCTTTCGCAGATACTTCAAAATGAGCTTAAAAAGCGTGAAACAGCCGAGGCACAAATGCGGCAGGCTAAAGAAGAAGCAGACAGGGCGAACAGTGCAAAAAGTGATTTTCTTGCACAAATGAGCCATGAGCTTCGCACGCCGCTTAATGCTATCACAGGCTATCTTTATATGCTTTCAAATACCAGTCTTAATGATGCTCAGAAGAGATATTGCACTAATATAAACACAGCCTCAGAAAATCTTCTTGGTCTTATAAATAACGTTCTTGACTTTTCCAAAATAGAGTCGGGAAGCTTGCAGCTTGAATACACCGATTTTGACCTGGTGAAGCTTATAAGCGACACCTATTCCATAATGGAAAGCACAGCCATAGCATAGGATATCCCATTGCGTCTTGATATATCGGGGGATTTGCCGAATTGCATCAGCGGCGACCCTTTGCGATTGAGGCAGGTGATTGTAAATCTTATCGGAAATGCGGTGAAGTTCACCGACAGGGGCGAGGTGGTCTTCGACTGTAAATGTCAGGAAATAAAGAGCAAAAGCGTTGTTATCAAGTTCAGTGTTTCAGACTCAGGGGAGGGCATACCCCAAGACAGGCTTGAGAGCATTTTTGAGCCTTTTATCCAAAGCGACGCAGGAGTGACAAGACGTCACGGCGGAACAGGTCTGGGGCTTCCTATCTCACAATCTATCGTCAAGGCGGCAAGCGGCGGTAAATACAGCATAGAGGTTACATCTCAGCTTGGAAAAGGCTCGTGCTTTAGCTTCCTTATGCCCTTTGATGTTGCAGAGTCGTCACAGGTGCAGAGCGAAAATGGTACTTCTCAGGGCGTGCCTGTTGAAAAGGCTGTCATTTTGTTGGTGGACGACAACAGTGTGAACCTAGATATCGAAAGTGAGATATTAGGCACATACGGCTTGCAGGTGGATACCGCCGACAGTGGCTTAAAGGCTATAGAATATTGCAATAGCCACAGCCCTGATATGATAATTCTTGACCTGCATATGCCTGATATGGACGGCTATGAAACTGCAAGACACATAAGAGAGCTTCCTGATTTCGGACTTACGCCAATAATCGCTCTTACCGCCGACGTTGTTTCGGGCATAGAACAGAAAGCCTATGAAGCAGGCATGGACGGCTATATCTCAAAGCCTTTCCGACCTGATGATCTTAGAAAAATGATATACAAGCATTTGCACATAAGGCGTGAAATGCCCGAAAAAGCTACAGAGCAGGGTGATGAGGTGTTTGATTGCGTTGCCTGCCTTGACGCTTTGGGTGGAAGCAAAAGCATACTATTTGATATAATAAAGCGTTTTATTTCCGAACACGGAAGCGACCAGAAATATATCTGCCAGCATATCGAAGCGGGAAACTATATGAACGCGCGGATTATACTCCATGACGTTATAGGGATTTCGGGCAATCTTTGTTGCAGAAAGCTTCATGAAAGTGCAAAGGCATTAAGTGATATTCTCAAATCTGATGCACCGCAAAATGCTGATACAAAAGACTTTGAGGAGCAGTGGGAAAAGGCAGTGAGCAGGCTTGAAGAATTTTTGCAGCTTGATGATGACAGCATGGTGCAAAATGCAGAGAGCCAGAAAAACTCACAGCTTGTAAAAGAGCTTTTAGACCTTTGTAAAGCCTTTGATATCTCTGCGGCGGAATATTTTCAACAGCACAGGGCAGAGTTTAAAGAGTGCATGGAAAAGACGAAATTCAGGCAGCTTGAAGAATACATAAACAGATACGACCTTCTCAGCATCACACAGTCTGAGGATTTATGGAGGTGACAAGTGTGTATAAGATACTTTTGGCAGAGGACGACGCAGATATGCGCTTTATCTACTCACGAATGTCGGTGTGGAAAGAATGTGGCTTTGTTATAGCAAAAGAGGTGTCAAACGGCAAGGACGCTCTTGCGGCGCTTAAAGCCGAAGCTTTTGACCTTGTGCTGACGGATATAAGAATGCCATTTATTGACGGCATAGAGCTTCTTGGAAAGATAAACGAGCTTGGCATAGACGTGGCAGTGGCTTTCGTAAGCTCCTATGACGAGTTTGAATATGCACGAAAAGGGCTTGTGCTTGGGGCGTTTGACTATCTTTTAAAGCCAGTCAATGAGCAAAAGCTTGGGAATATGCTAAGACGTGTGAGCGAAAAGCTTGCAGAGAAGAAGGCTGAAAACACCAGCTCCGACTATGTGCTTTCGGCACTTGAAGCCGTGGGCAAAAGTAGTGACGACAGCTTTACTCAGGATATCTGCACATATTTTTCA
>ERZ773237.1002-NODE-1002-length-26868-cov-2.862567_pt1 | contig 26868 bp, 27 predicted proteins | sample MGYA00580990_ERZ773237 | MGnify/ENA primary metagenome ERZ773237 (study PRJEB29015, sample SAMEA2737749) | human gut metagenome | biome: human gut; feature: human-associated habitat; material: faeces | place: China | collected 2012 ...
ATGCCTACTGCGGCTGTAAAGCAGAAAAACACTGTGATGATGGCAGTCAGAATCAGGACTAAGATTCCTCTTGATTTTTTCATTGTTCTGTCCCTTCTTTTTTGTTTTTCGCAAAAGCAGGGACTGACAGAAATCTTCGCAGCTGGCGAAGTGCTATCAGTCTTCTGCCAGTGCAGCTTTTATCATGATGGCGCACTCCACACGTTTTCTCTGGAGTTCGCATCCGATTTCATAATTGCCTTTGATATCTCCCTGGAAATGGAATGCATTTGCCGCACATCCGCCACTACAGTAGAAACGTGCGAAGCAGTCTTTGCAGTCTTTCTTTGTGTAAACGTTGCATCCGCCGAATTCCTTCTGGATTTCCGGCTTTGTAATGCCTTCGTCTACATTTCCCATGAGATACTGTTCTTCACCAACAAACTGGTGACATGGGTAAAAATCACCCCAGGGTGTTACAGCCAGGTACTCTGTTCCTGAACCGCAGCCTGACAGTCTCTTGTATACACAAGGGCCACCTGTAAGGTCGATCATAAAATGGAAGAAGTTAAATCCTTTCCCCTCTTTCTCTCTTTTAATCATTTCTTTTGCAAGAGTATCATACTCTTCCATGATCTGGGGGATATCCTCCTCGCGGATCGCATATTCCTCCGTATCAGCCGCAACTACAGGCTCTACAGAAATCTGTTTGAATCCAAGATCTGCCAGATGAAGCACATCCTTGGAGAAATCAAGATTATGGTGGGTAAAAGTACCTCTTACATAATACTTGTCCTGATTTCTGGATTCTGCAAACTTCTGGAACTTAGGCATAATAAGATCATAGCTGCCGGCACCTTTGCGGAACGGGCACATGAAATCATGAACCTCCTTGCGGCCGTCAACACTGAGGACCACATTTCCCATCTCTTTGTTGCAGAATTCCATTACCTCATCATTGAGCAAGACGCCGTTGGTGGTAAGGGTAAAGCGAAAGTTCTTGTTATGGAGCTTCTCCTGCTCCCGACCATAGGCCACCAGCCGCTTGCACACATCCCAGTTCAGCAGCGGCTCACCGCCAAAGAAATCCACTTCCAAATTCCGGCGGCCGGGACTGTTGGCAATGAGATAATCCAGCGCCTGCTTGCCCACTTCATAGGACATGATCTCACGCTGGCCGTCGTACTCTCCCTTGCCGGCAAAGCAGTATTTGCACGCCAGGTTGCAATCGTGGGCAACATGCAGGCAAATGGCCTTCAGTACCCCCTGGCGGCGTTTGAACTGGTCGGCAACCGCCTCAAAGGTATCCTCGGCAAACAGCCGTCCGTCGGCGATCAGCGCCTCAATGTCTTCAAAACAAAGATCAATATCAGCGTTCGTTACATCCGGCTGATCCTTGTATTTTTCTAAAATAAAACGGCGGATCTCCTCTTTATCATGATCCTGGTACATAGTGATCATATCGTAGGCCACCGGGTCCACAGAATGAACGCAGCCACTGTTTTGATCCAGAATAATGTTGTATCCGTTTAGTTTGTATGCGTGTATCATAGTCTACTCCAAACAAAAAAGGCGGGACCCGGGCAATCGCCCATCCCGCCCTAATTGCAAAATTCTTATTTCTTCAGCTGCTCGCACTTCTGGTTGGCAACGGAGCAAGAGGTCTTGCTGGCAGACTGACAAGAAGTCTGGCACTCGCCGCAGCCGCCCTTTTGAGCGGAAGCACAAAGATTTCTGGAACTTAAAGTTTTAATTCTTTTCATAAATAGCACCTCATTTCAATTTGTTGGCTCTATTTTACAATACTTTCAGTCCTTTGTCAATACGCAGCAGCAAATGCGCTCTGCCCCGCCGCCGGCAGTTCCGTGGAGCACCGTGCCGCTGTTTTTCGCTGCCTGAATTGCCTGTACAAAGGCCGCAGTGATCTCCTCACCGGGCACGATCATCGGCACCCCGGGCGGATAGGCAAACACCGTCTCGCAGGCGATACGCCCCACTGCCTGTTGGTATGGCAGCGGCTCCCCGGCGGGCACCTGCCAGCTTTGCAGGTGTCGGGGCGGCAAGGGCAGCGGCGCCACCGGCCAGTCGCCCGGCGACAGGGTACGGTCAATCTCCGTCAGGGTACGGGCCAACAAATGAAATCCGGCGACGGTGTCCCCCACCGTTGCCATACAGATCACATGGATACGGTCGCTCATCTCCGGCTCGATCCCACGCGCCCGCAGCCGGTGTGCCAAGGCGTTGCCGTCTATGTTGCAATGCAGGGTGGAAATATTGATCTTGGTAGGATCGTCCGCCCGGATCAATCGCAGGTGTTGCAAAGGCAGTTTATATAGCTTTTGCAGTCCCGCTTGCAGCGTCTCAAACGCAGCCGGATCCGCCACCGAATCGGCCATTTTTGCCACGCTGTTCATCAGCACATAGCTGGGCGAGCTGGTCTCGTACATATCCATATACCGCTTAATCTTCGGCGCCAAAGAGGAGTCATATACCTGCACACCGGCGGTTTGAGTCAACGCCGGCAGGGTCTTGTGATAAGAGCAGATCACCGCGTCTCCCTCCATACGGCCGGGCAGCCAAGGGGCCAGTCCAAGGTGGGCGCCGTGGGCAGCGTCTACCACCAGCGGCACCGAGCAGTGCAGACGAGAAATATAGCCCTCGTATGTAGGCGAGGTCACCACCACCGCTGCCACCTCCGGGTGAGCAGCCAATGCCTCATCCAGCGCCGCCTGGGTCACACAGGTATAAAAACCGGTGGTGGGGTCAAATTCAGCCTCTACATAGTGCACCTGCAACCGATTCAAAAAGCAGGCATTGTACACCGCCTTGTGGCAGTTGCGGGCAATAAGAATTTCGTCCCCCGGCTTGCACAGGGCGGATATGGTCGCCAAAATGCAGCAGGTAGAACCGTTAACAGAGAGAAAAGATGCCCCCGCACCATACAACGCTGCCAAATCCGCTTGCAGCCGGGCCAACACCCCGGTGGGGGCGTGCAGGTCATCGTAGCCGTCTATTTCCGTAATATCAATTTCCGCACCCGGCAAACCAAAATCCGGGTTGCGCTTGTGTCCGGGCATATGGAACGGATAGCGCTCTAAGTGCGCCAGCGCTCGATCAAGCCGCATAAGCTGTCACCTTTTCTTTTTGATAAATCGCAATGTTCAGCAGTACCACACCGGTGAGCACAGGCATCGCCTCGATAAAGCCGGTCTCTTTATAGATCAGCAGCAAAATCAGATCGCCGATCATCAGTGCCGCCCAAAAAACCGTGGCGCACTGCCAAAATCGCCCTTTTTTGAATGAAAACAAAAAGCACAGAAAGATCGCTACCCCACTGAGCACGGAAAAAGCCAGCGATCCAATGCAGTGCAGCAGCCACAGGGCGTGCCGCTCAAAGTCAAAAGGACAGCACACCGTCAGCGCCATCCCTACACCGGCAGGCAGCACCAGACCGTGACACAGCCCTCTGCGCTTTTGCTTATTATACATGGTATAGAGCAAAAGGTAAAGCACCCCGTAAGTGCCCGCACCCCACAGGGCAAACAGCACCGGGTGGTCCAGTCCGATGGTGGAGAGCGCCCCGGCGTTGGTGCGCGGGTCCGCAAAGTGCATATACCATAATGTAAAACCACAGTATAACGCGGAAATCAGCGAAATCCAAATTTTTTTCATAAAAACCTCAAAAAAATCAAAATTTCTTATTGACATTTTACTCCCCTCGTGGTATTATGTCAATGCTGTTTCGGACAGCACCGCAGATCAAGCTTTTCGGCTCTGCCTCGCCTGCTCTTGGCGTGTAAAAATTTAGAGCAAATTGAATATGCGGATGTGGCGGAATTGGCAGACGCGCTAGATTCAGGTTCTAGTGAATGCAAGTTCATGTGGGTTCAAGTCCCGTCATCCGCACCATGAGCCTTTTGCAAATGCAAAAGGCTCATTTTTTATGTACTCCCCTCTTTTTTTCATAAAAACAGAGCAGATCCTATGATCTGCTCTGTATATTTAATATTAGTAATGCCACACAGCATTACAAAACAAGGAACCGTCCACTGTTCTATGCGATACAAGGAACCGTTTTCTGTTCTAAGAATCATTATTTCTATCGATCCGTAATTCTAATTGTGAGATAAATTCGTCTCTGCGATCTGTGATTACATAGTATGGGTCAGCGGAATGTTTTGTCCAAATGCGTACGACAAATTCCGGATTGCTAATCACAGCCGGCAGTGGCTCATCTTTCAGTTCGCTGATGTGGGATATGGTGTCAACCTTTTTAATTTCACGATACAAAATGCTATCCTTAAAGCCTCGTCTTAACTGCGTATGAAACCACATATTCCGATAAATCACTAAAGAGTGGTCATAGAGTGCGGTATATTGTTTTCGCAACGGCAGAGTTATCCACAGCAAATTGACAACAAGAATGGCTAATACGCCTGCAAAAAGTACAATTTTAAACACAATGCTACCTTCTTCCCCCGACTTAACAGCAAAAACAGAATCGCAAAGTTTTATCCATATAGGAACCAGCAAGACAGAAACCGGTAATGAAAAGCTCGCATTTAACAGCATCCGTATCAAATTCGTAATGATTTTGCGAATTTGACTGCTGTATACAAACGGATAGATTTTTGTGGTCATGATGCTTCCTCCACGCTATTGTGTCACATAACCATGTTTACGTAGGACAGGGGACGGTTCCCTGTTCTATGACTTTGTATTCGTCATATTTCTAAATTTAGTTTACTTTTGCGATACAAGGAACCGTCCCCTGTTTTATGCGGTATGCTGTCCTAAGCACCCCAAATTTTGCCTGCACCGGCGTTGACCATATAATCGCGCAGAGCCTCTACGAATGCCTCGGGATCGTCCACATAGAATACGAATATTTCCTCCTCATAAATTTCTGCTGTGATCCGTATATAGCGCTCTCCGGAACCGCCCATATCAAACCAACCATCGTCTTTTGAATTGAACATAGATTTCGGCGGGCGCTTACCCTTGCAGATCTGAATTTTCTGAATACAGGCATAGGGCACCTTTGGATTTGATTTTTCTCTATGCCGAGAATCCGGAACGCCGTGAACATCAAACTGCATATAGTCGTTATACAGCGTAACCCCTTTCGGTAATTCATAATAGCGATAGGTCGCAACGATCACAGCCAAGGCAACAATGATACCGAAAACGAGTTTTACCGGCATTGTTACCGGTATGCGCAAAGCCGGTAAAACAATTAGCGTTAAAAGAAGGTACGCATTTATACCCAATACAATATAAATAAAGGCGATACCCTTGTTGATTAGTTTTTTGCATTTTGATTCTTCTGAAAAGAGAAAGAATTTAGCTTTTTTTCTCATCATACCCCCACAAATGACCATTAAAACAAGGGACGGTCCCCTGTTCTATCTCTTGTTTGCGTACTGCTCCACCTTTGCCATAATTTCCGCACAACAATCTTCTGCGTCTTGGACTGAGAAAATGTATTTCTTGCCATCGCGCAGTTGCAGCACCACATTATAGTTAAAGTCGCCATAGGGCACCAATTCAGAAAACATATCCTTAGTCCAATAGATACTGCTGTACTGCACATAGGCGTTCTCGATCATATAGTACGGTACAGCGATCTTGTTCTTCCAGTTCAAAGCGGTAATGGTATAGCGGGCAAGCACCACTTGGTCGTCGTACAAAAAGCAGCCCTTGGGCATAACCAGCGGCAAAAGCGAATAAACAACCGACAAAATCAAAACAGCTTTTGTTATGTAATCTAAAACAGGATCCTGTAACAGGAAATCCGCCAGACCAATGCGGCCCAATATACCCAGGCCTAATCGACACAGCAGAAAAACAATGGCAAAATTATCTGCCGCACAAAGAAACGGCAATAAAAGCTGGAAGGTACGATTCGGCGCTTTGAATTTGTATTTTTTCATTTTCTTCTCTCCTACCTTTCTATGCAGACAAGACCCGCCTGCACCGATTTCAGTATAACACAAGGCATATGCCGTTGCAAGATAAGATAAAATGACAAAAAGACTCTTTACAAACACGGGCAAAACGGTTATAATAATTGCACCGATAGAAAATGAAGGCGTAGCTCAGTTGGTTAGAGTACTTGCTTGACATGCAAGGGGTCGGTGGTTCAAGTCCACTCGTCTTCACCATTTGACTTTGCAGAAATGCAAAGTCTTTTTTTCTGAAAACAATGTGTTTATCTGTTCTACCCTGTTCTAAAGCAAGTAAATTGCAGGAGAATATAAAAATGACAAAGGACGAATATTTAATAACAGACCCACCCCTCAAGGCGTTGACTGTTTTCGCAATGCCTATGATTTTAGGCAGCTTCTTTCAGCAAGTGTACAATATGGCTGATTCAATCATCGTCGGTCAATTTGTCGGCTCCTCTGCACTTGCGGCCGTCGGTGCTTGTGCCGCGCTGACAAATGTTTTTATTTGCGTAGCACTCGGAGCAGGCGTAGGGGCAGGTGTACTGGTCAGCCGTAATTTCGGCGCCCAAAATTACGGCAAGATGAAAACGATCGTTTCTACTTCGTTAATCAGTTTTTTGCTTTTAAGCATATTTCTCGGTATTTTCGGTGTTTGCAGTGCACACTGGATGATGCGCACTCTGCAAACACCTGCTGATATCATGGAGGAAGCCGTGCTGTATTTGCGCATCTATTTTGCAGGCTTCCCGTTTTTATTTATGTATAACATTTTGTCTACCATGTTTACATCCATCGGCGAATCAAAAATTCCGTTATGGCTTTTAATATTTTCGTCGGTTTTGAACATCATCATGGACCTTTGGATGGTGGGCGGTCTTAAACTGGGCGTGTTTGGCGCAGCTTTGGCCACACTCATTGCGCAGGGCATCTCTGCCGTTCTATCCCTTTTGATATTCCTTTATCGTATGCGAAAATACGCAAGTCCCTTTCGTTGGTTTGACAAAAGCGAACTGCGTTCCATGCTAAAAATCGCCGTTCCATCTGTTCTTCAACAATCCACCGTGTCTATCGGTATGATGATTGTGCAAGCGGTTGTAAATCCATTCGGTACGCAAGCACTTGCCGGCTATGCGGCAACGATGAGAGTGGAAAATGTTTTTTCGCTAATATTTGTATCTATCGGGAATGCTGTGTCCCCTTTTGTTGCTCAAAATCTCGGTGCGGGCAAAATTGACCGTATTAAAAAAGGTTACCGTGCCGCTTTGCTGTTAGATGTATGCTTTGCCGTATTTGCATTTATCATCATCGAAACCATGCATACGCAAATTTCTTCGCTTTTCTTAGGCAAAGACGGAACGGCTTTCGCGTATCAGGTATCCGGCGATTATATGCGATGGATCGGCTACTTTTTCATATTTATGGGTATCAAAATGGCAACAGACGGTGTTCTTCGCGGACTTGGGAATATGTCCCCGTTTTTAATTGCAAATATGGTTAACCTTGCCATTCGCTTATCCGTAGCATTGATTTGTGCACCGCGTTTTGGTATTGCCTTTGTCTGGCTTGCTGTACCGGCAGGCTGGCTTGCAAACTTTGTCATTTCCTATGTGGCACTAAGAAAATCCTGGCCTAAGGATACTTTGGCTTAAAATTCTTATTTTATCAAAACAGGTGCGCTCTAAACAGCATAAATAAAGGAAAAAAGCACCGAAAAATCGGTGCTTTTTTTGGCAGGGGCTTATAATCAACTCAATGCGTAAACAGTCCACCGTACTGTTTACTGTCAAAAGTGCAAGCACTTTTGAATTTCGTGGTTCAAGTCCTTCTGCTTTAACAACAAAATAAAAAGACACCCGCAGGTGTCTTTTTGTTTTGGCAGGGGCAGAAGGACTTGAACCCTCGGCACGCGGTTTTGGAGCGAAAAGCACGCTTTCAGTTAAGCCGCGTGTTAAAATACAGTCCCTCTAAAATTCCGCATAAAAACAGCACTTTCAGGATTTGAAAGTGCTGTTCATTTTTGTCATTATAGTTTTTGTTGAAAATTGATGCTTTTTTGATGCTCTTGGAAATTGAGAAGAATCATAACTCAAATTTAATGCACCCCACTATAAGGGGCAGTGACAAATAATAGTAAAACCCTTTTCGTTAATGAATTTCAATTATCCAATCTACTATTCGTCAATTATTTTTGCATTTTTTAAATGGCAATATAAAAACTTACCATCTGAATAAGTATCGAATGTACCAACAACCGTTATTTCCGTATCTTGTTCAAAGTTAGGATTAGTTTTATCTGAAAGTTCAAATTCCAATCCTTGTTGACAACAAGCAGTTGCATCAGGAATAATCACGGCATTGTGTATTTTGCCTGTTTCTTCATCCGTGTATTGATTAAATTGACCTTTCATTTTTATGATCTTGCCTTTATAATCATCAGGCGTAATAAGCATATTATAAACTTCAGAGTAGACTAGCGTGCTGCTTAGTTTAGTCAAATCCAAATCAACAGACTTCGCCTCGGTTGTTGTTTCAGTTGCTTTTGTTGTAGACTTTGAGTTAGAATTGTCGTTTTTATCACTATTTTTTGAACAAGCGACAAAGCTCAAAGCCAACACTAAAGCTAATATAATTGCAATTATTTTTTTCATACTCTTACACCTCTCTTAACGCTTGATAAGGCCAAGCAAATTATAAATCCGGCTATATCGCTTGCAACAATGGTTGAGCCTACCGGCGTTCCTGCAAGAATTGAGGCAAGAAGTCCCACAACCGTACATACAACGGAAAAGGCTGCAGAAAAGATAATTACAGATTTAAAGCTTTTAAAAAGTCGCATTGCCGAAAGTGCAGGAAAAATAATCAATGCAGAAATAAGAAGTGAACCTACAAGGTTCATTGCAAGCACAATGATAACCGCAATGGTAACTGCTATCAAGAAGTTATATGCCCCCACTTTTATTCCCGTTGCTTTGGCAAAGCTTTCATCAAAAGTAACGGCAAAAATCTTGTTATAAAACACGCAGAAAATAATTATTACGGCTATCGACAGTGCAACACATAGGTAAACATCCTTTATTGTAAGGGTCAATATTGATGTTGAACCGAAAAGCGTTGAACAAACATCACCCGAAACATTGCCAGAGGTTGAAAACAAATTCATAACCAAATAGCCTATTGCAAGTGCTCCTACGGAAATAACAGCTATTGCAGCATCACCTTTAATTTTTTTCTTACCACCGATTAAAAGAATAATTGCCGCAATAATTGTAACCGGCATTATTAAAAGCATATTGTTTGTTAGCTTTAATACCGTTGCAACTGCCATTGCACCGAAAGCCACATGGGAAAGTCCGTCTCCGATAAATGAAAATCTTTTAAGCACAAGCGTAACACCTAAAAGAGATGAGCAAAGAGCAATAAGAACTGCGGCGATAAGTGCATATCTTACAAACGGATATTCAAAATAAACCATAAGTTTTTCAAGCATTTTGCTCACCTCCCTTGATAAATTCAAAATATTCTTTTTGACTGCCGAAAAAGCAAGGCGAGTTAAGACACAATATCTTTGTTGCATATTTCACAGCCTCATTAACATCGTGCGAAATCATAATTACGGTTGTGCCGTTTGCATTTATTTGAGCAAGCAAATTATAAAAGTCCTCGCTTGCCTTTGGGTCAAGAGCCGCAACCGGCTCGTCAAGTAAAAGAATTTTATCTGTGGCACAGAGTGCTCGTGCAAGTAATACTTTTTGCTGTTGACCTCCGGAAAGCTCACGATAACATCTTTTTTCAAGCTCTTGTATATTAAGATTTTTCATAACCTTCTTAAACTCGGCTTTTTGCTTTTTTGTGTAAAAAGGTCTCAGTCCGTTTCTGTTGAGAAAGCCTGACATAACCACTTCACTTACAGACGCCGGAAAATCCCGTTGCAACTGTGTTTGTTGAGGCAGATATCCGATTTCGTTTTTCTTTACATCATCCGAAAAAACAATTTCTCCGTTAAGCACGCTTTCCAACCCTAAAATTGTTTTCATAAGCGTACTTTTTCCGCAACCGTTTTCGCCGATTATGCAAAGGTAATCACCCTTTTCAACATTAAAATTTATATTGTTTTTTACAACTGTGTTGCCGTAGCCGACAGCTAAATTCTTGCATACAATCTGTGCCATAGTGTCCTCCTTAATTTAAAGCTTGTTTAAGCACATCAAGATTGCTTTGCATTACATTCAAATATGTTTCGCCATTCTTAACATCATCGCTTGTAACCGATTGCATAGAATTGAGTGCAAGGATTTTTTGATTTTTTTCTTTTGTATTTTCAACTACCGTTTGAGCAATTTTGTGTTTTGGATCTTCGATAGTAAGCACTGTTGTTACACCGAGTTCGTCAACCTTGTTTGCAAGAAATTTAATTGTTTCAAAACTTGCCTCTGTTTCGGCAGAACAACCCACAAATGCGGCATAATATTTCAAAGAATAATCGTCAACCATATATCTAAATGGAAAACGGTCGCCGAAAACCAAGGTATCATATTTTGCACCGTTTACTGCTTGCTGATACTCCTTATCCAGTGCGTCCAAATTTTTGGTGTATTCATTTAAATTCTTTTTATATACATCTGCATTTTTTGAGTCAATCTCGCAAAGTGCATCAGCAATGGAAGAACAAAGAGTTTTGGCATTTTTAAGAGAAAGCCATACATGTTCATCATATTCAGGACCTTCCTCTTCGCCCTCTTCTTTCTCTTCTTCAGCTTGCATACCTTCAACTTGTTCTTCTTCCTTTACAGAATTTCCAAGAACATCAAGAAGATTGATAACCTTCATATTTTTGTTTTGCGCAGACTTCAATGCATCATCAACCCATGTGTCCGATTCACCGCCAATATAAATGAACAAGTCACATTTAGAAACCTTTACCATATCATCGGCACTCGGCTGATAGCTGTGCAAATCAACGCCCTTATCAAGAAGCATCGTCAAATCTACATTGGCTTGATTTTCACCAAGTATTTGCCTAACCCAATCGTATTCGGGGAAAATTGTTGTTACAATGCTGAGCTTTGTATTATCATCATTATTTTTTATTGCATTTTCATTGTTGCTTCTTCCATTAGAGCAAGCAACAAAAATAATTGCAACACTTAAAACAGCGGCAATTACGCCTAAAAATTTTTTCATAAAAGCATCTCCAATCAAATATAATCTTAAAAATGGGCATAAAAATACAAGGAACTTTTGCATAGCAAAACAAAGCCTGCTAAACAGACTTATTTTTAACATATGCAAGTCCAAAAATGCAGACTTGTCCCTTGTCGATAATTATATTTAATTGGATAATTTAGTTTTTAAATCAATAAGCGTTTCCTTTGAGAATATATAAGTAACAAAAGGAATGATAAATAACGCAAAATAAAATAATACAGTTACACCTACAATATCATCCGATTTTGAACCTAAATCCGTTAAGTTTTTTATGCAAAGCTGCATTGTTTGGCAAATTTGGCAATCAGTATGATTGCACTTGTGATTCGCCTCTTTGATAACAAAAGCAGCAGAAAATACAGCCGCTATCACAAACAAAACTGCTATAAGCATTGTAATTATTCTCTTTTTCTTGCTTATAGCTTCCTGCTTCATCAGTGATTTCCTTTCTTAGTATTACTTTGCACAATTTTCGCATAAGCCGTAAAAAACGGTTTTTGCAGGGTCAACCTTAAAATTATGATGCGATGAAATATGATTTTCAAATACTTCTATTTCATTACAACTTAAATGAATGATTTTACCGCAATGCTCACATTTTAAGTGATATGTAGACTGCTTGGAGTGATTATCCTCTCCCACATATTCAAAGCATGCACTGCTGGTATTGTCGATTGTATATTTTACAACGCTGGAATTCTTAACAAGTTTTTCCAGTTGCCTATAGACAGTAGCATATCCTATTGAAATACCTTTTGCAGTCAAATCATTATAGATTTGCGACACTGTTAAATGCTCATTTTTATGTTCTTCCAAATATTTCAATAATTCATTATTGTGTTTTGTGGAATAATTTTTTCTCTCGCTCATAATTTTAACTCTTTTTATTTTTATTATAATTTAGCAAAATCAAATTGTCAATATAAAATTGATAATCATTATCATATTGCGGTTGCGTACAGCTAGTGTACATTTACTCAAAAAATTTTAAAACGCATAATTTAATAACATTTAAGGAGTTAACCAATAGATTAAGAAAAAGAAAATAGGCTTACCCAAAAATTTAGGGCAAACCTAAAAGCATTTTTATTTTAGCTCCCCAAAGTGACATATTATTTGTCACTTTGAATGTCACTTTGAATTTTATTTTTTGACTCTTCAAGATCTAAAAAGTCGATAACACTATCTGTTGATGAAATTTCTGCCGGAACTTTGGTATCTTCTTCATCGTCCTTGAACATCATATATTCGGCAGCACGACCGGCAAGCCTTTTTCTGATTTCTTTTTCATCCATTCAATCGAACCTCATTTTACAGAACACATCCAATAATCAAATTTTATTTGCTAACCTTGTAAAAACACACAAATGTATTGTAATACTCGTAAATTACATTTCTTTTAGCTGATATTTATATTGCAAGTCGTCCACAAAAGAAAGCAAATCTTTATCATTATATGCTTCAGAAAGTTCCTTTAATATGCGGTTTTTATCTATCTATATAGAATTCATAATATTAAGCAAGCTCTGATAGCTGTCAACATCATGGTAAACCACCTTGCTGTTAGACATTTCGTTGAACAGCTTTTTGGCACAAGAAATCTTAGCTTGTTCAATTGGTCTAAGTTCGAGGCTTTCCATAGTGCCTTTAGTTTCGGCAATAAAGAAAATATGCTTAACCTTGTCCTCATAAAAAGCGATTGCCCAGTCCGGAGAATAATTACCTACCGGAGTAGGAATTTGGAATGTTCTCGGAAGTTTTGCATAAACACATACTTCATCTGCTCTATCCAAATCTTCTGCAAATTTTCTTTCAATGCTCTTTTCCGCAGAGCCATCTGTGAACACATAGTCTTGGATTGCTTTCTTTGCAAGGAATGCTTTGTCAAAGCTTTGTGTGTTCTTCTCGGCTGTAAAGATTGTGCTATCGTATTCTCCTTCAATCGTATCATAAGAAATATGTTCCACAATCATTGTAGCTTTCTGCTCATTGATAAGTCTGATAACCTTTGAGATAAATTCCTCCGGGTTATTCTTAAACATATACATCTTATCCATACGAATACCCTGTAAAATTGCAGATACAGTCTTACGGGTAAGCGTGGTACCTTCTGCAACCTTACCGATAAGGTCATATTTAATCTGGCTTGTTTCAACGTGCTTCAAAGTTTTCGTTCTTGTCTTTTCGCCTACGAATGAAGCTCCGCGCTCAACCTCATATTCATTCATTTCGTCTTTCTGACGACCAATGGTTGTGGTATATTGAAGTTCAGAAACAAATAGCTTTTCATCAATGTGATCAATCGCTTTCTCTATTAGCTCTTTGCTGTCAAATTCAACAGTATAAGCATACTTGTGATTGATTTGTTTCCACAAAGCCTGAAATTCTTTTTTAGCAAAATTTTCATTGAGCGGATTATCTTTAACCTTTGTTTCGTGACCATCTGTAAACATATCCTTAAGGACACTGTCATCATAAACAGCCTGAATAAGTGAATGTATACCGTCTGTCATCGGTTTCAATTCGTCAGGAAGTTCAGCAACAGTTCCACTCTTTATATCTTGACGGTATTTGTCCGTAACCTTACGTTTCATATCGACATAACCGTTCTGAATAAGATAAAATTCAATGGCATTGGCTGTATCGTCATCAATAATCGTAGATACACCATCAACATTAATGCATTTACCCTTAAAGTACTCACTCGTAGCAACAGTAGGTCTGTCATATAAAACGGTTTTAATATCCGACTGTAAATCTGTAACAAAAGTTTTATAGCTTTCACTTGCAATAACAGTAAGAGTGTTAATATCATGTACCGAAGCACCACAACTTTCAACATCCATACGATTACCGTTTTGATTTACGCACAAACGCAATCCACGACCAACCTCCTGGCGTTTTGCAGTGTTGCTGTCGGAATGTTTAAGCGTACAAATTTGAAATACATTTGGGTTGTCCCAGCCTTCACGAAGTGCAGAGTGAGAGAAAATAAATCTTGTCGGCTCATCAAAGGAAAGCAAGCGTTCCTTGTTCTTCAAAATAAGGTCATAGGCTGAAATATCATCTGAAAATTCACTGCCCCTTTTGAGCTTACTGTCAATACTGTGTCCGGTCTTTTTATCAATACTGAAATAGCCTTTATGTACCGCACTCACATCACTGCAAGTAGATTTCAAGTATCTCTGATACGGTGTATCAAGCAAGGTTGTGTATTCATTAAGAGCATTCAAATACTCTTCCTCAAACATAACACCGTACTCGCCAAGCACCTCATCGCCATTTTCATCATATTGACGATACTTTGCAACTTCATCAATAAAGAACAAAGAAAGGCACTTAATACCCATATTAAAGAGCTTTTCTTCTTTTTCAAAATGAGAAAGAATAGTCTCTCTAATCTGAATACGACGCATATCTTTTTCGGACACATCACCGACAACATCACCGGCTTTGATAACCTCGCCATTTGTAAAGGTTACAGTACCTCTTAACGGGTCAATTTCTGAAATTGTATATCCCTTGTACTGCTCCATTTCTTGCGAAACATAATACAAATCGTCACCAACGCCAAGTGTACGGGGCTCTCTGTTGATGGATTTTTTATACCCGATTTCAAGCTCAATTCTTGCCATAGGTGGCTTTTTACTTGAAAGCACAATCTGTTCAAGGTACAAATAACTGTCCGTACCTCTGAAATTCTTAACCTCAAATCCTTTAACTTCAATCTTCTTGACCAATTTCTTATTAAATGCGTCTAAAGCATCAAGAACATAAATAAGATTATGTTGCTTTGCGTGAGTAGCAGAATAATTGAGCGTAAAAAGAGGATTGAAATTTTTCAAAGCCTTTTGTGTAACTGCACCGCCCATTTTCTGCGGCTCGTCAAGAATGATAATCGGTCTGTTGGCCTTGATTACATCAATCGGACGGCGAGAACCAAACTCATCACGCTTTGAGTAAATAATACGAGCTTCCTTACTGCGTCCGTCCTCTTTAAGAGAAGAAGCGAAAGCCTGCGTATTGATAATCATTACATTGATGCCCGAACTGCTTGAAAAATTATCAAGCTGGTTCAGGTTTGAACTGTTATAAATGAAGAAACGAGCCTTTTTACCGTAATGCTCCATAAAATGGTCTGCGGTAATTTCAAAGGATTTCTTTACACCCTCACGGATAGCAATACTCGGCACAACTACAATGAATTTGCTCCAGCCGTACTTTTTGTTCAGCTCAAACATTGTCTTGATATACACATAGGTTTTACCCGTACCGGTTTCCATTTCAATATCAAGACTGCATCTGCCCAAATCTTTTACAAGGGACGGAGAAAGTTTAATGTTATTTTGGCTTTGCAAATTTTGAATGTTTTGCAAAAGTTGTTCGTCAGAAAGCTCAACAAGTTCATTCTTGTATCCTGTATCATCCATTATTTCGTTTTCATCAAACGATACTTGAGAGGAAAGAATTTGTTCAGTATTTCCCAAATCACGAATATAGTTAATTTTATCGTGAAAGCCTTGTCCGTTAAAGACTTTAACAACGGCGTCAACGGCGTCCGTTTGGTATTGTTGTATCTTAAAATTGAATTTCATAGGCTATCACACTCCTATCTATGCTACGGTTGCTTTAATTCTTGCTGATAGGCGAGAGAGTAAATCATCTTGATTTTCCCACATTACCGTATTTATCTGTTTGACATCAAAGTGTCCATCTTCACCAAATTTTTCTTTGTTGCAAACTTGGATAACTTCTTTTCCTAAACCCAATGCATAGCCCGCTTCAAAATATGCACCATTATTGTGTCCGGTTAGCTCTGCGATAACAAAACGAGCTTGTTTAATTTCGTAAAGCATTTCAGGAACAATTTGATGGTTGTGTTCAATTTCGTCCATAAGTCGAGGAATGAAACCACAATCTGTAATTGCTTTCTTTATAGTTTCTCTTGTTTCTTTCATATCTTCGGCAAACGACATAGCAACAAACACATTCTTTGAATTAGAAGATATACTCTTTTGAACTTGGTCAACTCGGTTCCAACCATCTGCTTCAAGAACAACCTTATACGAATCATCACTTTTTGAACAATCAATGTATTTGTTTGCTGTTAGGTAATCAGCAATTTTCACGAATTGCTGGTTAATGTCTTTCTCGTCTAATTCTTTACCCTTTTTATCATGTCGACTTACAAAAAAAGCGGCTCTGATTTGCGATTTTGAAAACTCAACCATTTTCCCGATATACTCCGTTCGTCGAGCCAACCCTATCAAAATCTTGTCAATTCTTTCCGAAAATGATTTAGGATAAAATGCTTCAATTTCATCAAGTGAAACATAATGACACCAAGGATATTGCTCATAAGTTTCTTGGAAATTATGCTGAGAGCCAATGAAATTGAAAAAACGATAATCCTCGTGTTCAACTGCAACTCCATTGTAATACAAGTAAGACGCCACTTTATCTCGTATATTTGCACCAACTGTGTTAGGAAAAGCTTGATATTCATACCTTCCGCAAGTTGGGCAGGTTACAAATACATAAGTAAAGTTTTCTTGAGTTTGCCCTTCGGCTTCCGAGCCGCAATAAGGACAGTTAATTGATTTTGTATTCATTACAGCACCTTCCTTACTGTGTCAGGACTATAAGTTGCAAAAATCTGTTCAAAGTTCGTTGCGACACTATCGTTTGCCATTGAGCTGTCACGCATAACAAAATAATACGGCTTCTGTTTTGCGATCTCTGTAATCACATCTTCGGTTACATTATCATCAAAGCAAGCAATCAAGTAATTATCTTCTACATTGAATACTTTCTTGCCGGCAATGGTTTTTTCTTCAATTTTGCTTGAAAGAAGGACACCCAAATCAAGCATAACTTGGAACAACAAATCCTCAGGGGTTCTGCCCTCTTTGATGTTATCTTCAAGGCTGGAGAACAACGACTGCTCGTATTCGGCAGGATTGTAATAAACCTCTTTCATATTGGAGGTATCACACTTCAGCACACGGAAGCCAATATCAAGCCCTTGCGTGATCAAAGGATTATCCTCTTTAATTTTCTTTCCGGCACGGCGGATGCGCTCTTTGCCGATTTCGCAAATTGTGTGACTAACGCCCAATGAATCGCAGAGGGCAATGGCGCTTCGTGCTACTTTCTTGCTTTTTTCGGAGGTTGCACCGATCTCGGTTATTTCTTCGGGTAGTTGAACCAAAATAAAGTGCCTGTTTTGGCTTTGGGCAACATTTGCCAAAAATGTTGCATGTGCTGTTGTACCTGATCCGGAGAAGAAATCAAGAATATAATCGCCATCAGACACACCGCAGAATTCAATAATTCTCTCAATAATTTCTTCGTCCTTGGGATTCTCAAATACCTTATCACCTAGCAAAGTGGCTAGCCTCTTAGAGGCGGCACGACCATCTTTGTAGAATACGCTATACGGAACACTATACTCACGATCCTTCAAATAGGATTTCAAAGTAGGCACTCCATTTTCGTCCTTGCCAAATTCCACTCTGCCTTGTGCAATCCACTCTTGCATAGTTTTTTCATTTGTAAGCCACCCTCTCGAAGGAACCTTTACAGGCTTTTGAGTTACGGGGTGGAGAACCGTATATTTAGGTCCACCACCACCGGGCCAGGAAATGTTGTCAGGGAAGAAAACTCCTTTATCATCAACACGATTATAATGTGAATGATCCTTAGCAGGGTGTCCATCTGGCAAATTTTTGTACCATGCCTTTAGTTCGGCTGACATTTTTTCATAATCAGAGCCATAGGTTTTGCGGAGAAAATCATACTCTGCATAAATGTCATCCAAGCCCTGCTTTTTTTCACGCCAAATAATCTTGTGCTCTTTAATATAGTCAAAATTCCGAAAATAGCACAGAATATACTCATGAGAAACGGAAATATATTTGGAGTCGTTTTTCCTTCCCGCTGCCCAAATAAGTTCGGCAATAAAGTTGCTTCTTCCAAAAATTTCGTCACAGATGTTTTTTAACGTGTTAACTTCGTTTTCATCAATCGAAATAAAAATTGCACCGTCTTCTGTTAAAAGTGATTTTGCAAGCTTCAAACGAGGGTATAACATATTGAGCCAATCAGTATGAAAGCGACCATTGCTCTCTAAATTTGCGAACATCCGATTTCCTTCGGCATCATACTGTCCACTATTAGCGAGGTATTCAGACATACTTATAGCAAAATCGTCCTCATACACAAAGTCATTGCCCGTGTTGTAGGGCGGGTCTATGTAAATCATCTTGATTTTGCCGAGATATGTTTCCTGCAACAGCTTTAACACTTCAAGGTTGTCGCCCTCGATATAAAGATTTTCCGTGTTATCAAAGTCAACACTTTCTTCTCTGCAAGGACGGAGGGTTTTATTTATCGGTGCATTAGCAAGAAGAACAGATTTTTTCTTATCAGGCCAAGTGAACTGATAGCGTTCCTCATTGCCGTCAACAACCTTGCAAGAAATTTCCTGCATAAGTACGTCCTTATCAATAGCACGAACTACTTCGCCGTTTTCATCAATCGTTTCCGTTACAGCATTAGGAAACATCTCCGTTAACTTCTTAAAATTCTCATCAGCCTTATTCGCCGTCTGCATCTTGAGCTTGTCCATTTAGTTTTCCTCCAGTTTATGGTTTATGAAATAATTCTCGTAATCTTCCGCTTTTATAAGCATACGTTTTGTCTTGTTTTTCTCATCAGTGTATACCAAATACACTTTTTTGTTTTCCATATATAATCAAGCTTGCCATCTTTATTCCAACTTCCCTTATGCAAATTAAGTTTTATAACTGCCTTAGGCGGAATATTGATAGGTTTTACATCATCGTAAAATACCATTTGACTTGAAAATCTTTTTGTTGCATCATCTTGTGGTGTCTGCTTCTCAATATCGCTTTTTCCATCGCTAAATGCAATTTGGATATTTCTCATTATTTTGGTATTTCCGCTACTGTTATGTAAGTCAAATGAAGCCTTATAAGTATAGCTTTGTACTTCTTCGCGTTTGGAACATGGTATCATTCTTCCTATATGATTGTGCTTAAAACTATCCTCCCATAAGGAAATATAAACATTCAACTTACCTCTATTTGATAAATTATTTAACACCCAGCCAAGAACAGTTCCGGCAATTGTTGCTCCGACACCTATCAGAGCTGTTGTAATGTCGCTATTCATTTAATTTTCCTCTGTAACTTCATGCGTAAACAATTCTTTCAATTGAACTGCTATTTCTTCTGCCGTCATCGAAGCAGTCGTCATTGCCTTACGGTCCGCAATAATTGGGCTGTATTCGGCAACCTGCTTCTTGGTCAAATTGTGCCATATCGGAAGAATTACTTTTCCATTGATACTCTCAACCTGAAACAAACCATTCAGTTCAGCCTTCGTCCAATATTTGTGTTCTGCAATATAATTGGGAGATAAAACGACAACACCATATCTGGATTTAGCCAATCCTTTGTCAATTTTTTCTCTCATGGGGTCGCCCCATTTAAGTTTATTTGTATCATACCAGACTTTAAGTCCCTGCTTTTTCAACTCATCGACAAATTCATCGACAAAATCTTCTTTATCTTCCCATGCATGAGAAACAAATACATCATATTCTTCTTCACTTTCACTATTATTCTGTTGAGGAAGTACAACAGATTTTGCTAATTGCCGTTGAAGTTCATCTATACGATTTTCATAAGATGCCTGCAAACGCTTACTTGCCCTGTCCTGTTTCTTCTGTTCATTCTGCTGTTCTTTTTGAAGTTTCAAGTACGCGTCTGAACGTTTCTTTCTATTCTCAGCTATCTTTTTGCCAAGTTCTGCGCTATCCTTACTCTTTTTTGCTATTTCTGATTCACAAGAGGCAGCCTGTTTTATCTTGCTATTAAGAGAACTTTGTGAAGTATTCTTATTAATAGATTTTTGTATTGAAATTATTTTATTCTGTAGAGATGCTATATCTTTATCCTTTGCAGCTTTCTTTTTTTCAAGGTTTGCAATTTCTTTATCCAATCCATTTACAGCTCTCTGATACTGGTCAACTGACATTCTTTTCCCTCCAATAATTTAAGTTTCTCTTTAAGTTCCTTTTCTGCTTGCACTAATTCAAACTTCTTTTTAGGTTGTTTTTCCGCACGGGCTTGTTTTTCTAACTTTGCAATTTCTTTTTCAAGTTTTGCTTGTTTTTCGTGAAGTGCAATATTTTCGTCGAGCGATAATTCCTCGTTCCAAACTCCACACTCCAAACTTCTTATCAAGTTTTCCCACACTTTATCAAGGTTTAAACCTTTAAGCTCGACTTTTTGTTCCGTTGTAGGCATCCAATCTGTCTGCATTAGCTTTGAATGATAAATAGCAAGTTTACTTTCATTACCGCATTCAAGCACAAACAAAATATTCTGCGTTATCAGCTTCGACAGTGTTGCAATGGTCTTTTCTTCAAACGCTTTTCTTTTTAAGGTTACGAGCAAAACAAAAAAACTTTTCACTTCATCGCCGGCAGGAATATTGACCTTATTCGGCGTTATTTCATTGACGATAGTTATTCTTGAAATATCCGTGTCAATCTTCTCTTTCGCCGCTGTATTCATTTGAAATTTTGCATAAATTGCTTTTTTCGGAAGCTGTTTGCTCATTTCAGTTGACTTGGGAAGTCCGAGCATACTCTCACCTCATCGCACGACTAAGAAGCATATCAGTTCAAAGTCGTCCAGTCCTTTAATTTCGTTAGACAAAAAGCTAACTTGACTGCCACCTAAAAAACTGTCTATATCGCTTTCGTCTTTGACTTCTATTATAGATGCAATCGCTTCTCCGAGCAGTTCAGAGAATTTTGACATATCCTTACCGTCACGAGTTTCTTTGTTGAACTGCTTATAAACCTCAGGTATAGGTTCTGTTTTGCCCTTACAAAGAAAACGCATTTTATCGAGCATATCCTTCGGAGATAAATGGTCACAAATAACTTCTCCATCATTACTGATATACACCATATAGAATGGGTGAAGTCTGTTCTGATTGTCAATATTTACGCTATCGGAGCGATTTTTCAAAACAAATATCACTCCGGCAGGTGCATCCTCATTTGCAGGAACAACTGCATTAAGTCCAAACGGAGCTTTTTCAATATCAGGGTGGTTCTTTATGTATTCAAGCAAATCGAGCCTAAATTCATTAAGACCTAAATCCATTATTGAAATGCCGGTTGTCATATCTTCAATATCAACAACTTCTTCTTGCAGTTTTTCGAGTTGTGCTTTTCTATATTCAAGATCAGTTTTTTCTTCATCGCTTAAAGGATTATCGTCACCCGTACCGGTTGAAGTAATATTTACTATCTTCATACGGGTTTCAACTTTGGCTTTCAGATTGATGTAATCATCAAGGGTTACATCAGGCCAGAAATTGACAAGCTGGATATACTTATTTTTACTTCCGATACGGTCAATACGACCAAAACGCTGAATAATACGAACCGGATTCCAATGTATATCGTAGTTAATCAGATAATCGCAATCTTGCAAGTTTTGACCTTCTGAAATACAGTCTGTTGCAATCAGAATATCTATATCTTCCTTTGGAATGTTCTCAAATAAATTTCTGCCCTTTGAAATTGGCGAAAAGCAGGTCAGTACAGTATTTAAGTCTCCACGAAGCTTAGGGCAAGTGGTACGACCGTCTACTGAGCCAGATACCATTGCAGTATTAAGTCCATATTTTGATTTGACATACTCGCTTACATTGTCATATAAATATCCTGCTGTATCCGCAAACGCAGTAAAAATGATTATCTTTTTATTGCCTTCGTTAATCGGGTTAGATATTTTTTCATCTATAATTTTATAAAGTTCTTGCAACTTTGAATCGTGTTCCGGAGTAATGTCACCAACCATAACAGTTAAGAGTTCAAGAACTTCCGCATCTTTTGCTAGACTATCTCTCCACGATACATAGTCCATATCGGCAAGATCGATTTTTATCTTTCTACCAAAAGAGAACAGGTCGTCTGTATTTTGGTCCTCATCGTCAAACTCATCCATATTAGATATATCTGTTAATTCAATTTCGAGTGCGGATTGCTTATTAAATCTGTCAATCGTCTCAATTGTGCTGTCAATCAAATCTTTTATTCTCTTAAGAGTAAGATTGAAAGAATATACGGAGCTTTCCATACGCTTCATCAAATTGATAGCTGTCAAACGACGGATACCTTGCTCACGGTTTGCCTGAGTAAAGCCTACATTGACCTTGTTATCCCCGTATAATTCTGCATACTTGTCCATCTTGCTCGGAAGTATATAGTGTGTCGGAGTGTATATAGTCAATGTTAAAAGCATAAGCTGCTCGAAAATCTCATTATAATTTATTGCAGTTTTCAAGTCAGTCAAATGCGGTCTCGGCGATAAAGGTTTTAATCTTATTGGGAAAGTTCCTATATCAGTTGTGTCATAGTATTTTTGAATATGTTTTCTTGAACGGGCTATTGTTACGCTATCCAAGACTTCAAAAAAATCAAAGTCCAACATTTTAAGTAGGTTTTCAGTTGTACGATCTGATGGTTCCCACTTACTCCAAGTGTTAAAAGCTCTTTGGGCGTTCCTGAATATTTCATCAATGGTGCGATTAGTATTGAGCTTTTCGTCTATGTAATCCGTGTGTCCTTCATATGCAAGGGCAAGTTGATTTTTCAAGTCATTAAAGCGATTGTTTACCGGCGTAGCCGAAAGCATAAGCACTTTAGTTTTTATGCCTGCTCGAATAACTTTTTTCATCAAGGTAACATAGCGATTATCCTTTGTTTCTTCATCCGGATTTTCAACTATCTTACCACCGTTTCTGAAATTATGTGATTCATCAATAACTACAAGACCGTAGTTACCCCAATTTATTCTGTCAAGGTCAAGACCATTTGACTGTCCATGTGTTCTGTTAAGATCTGTATGATAAAGAACATCATAACCAAGGCGGTCAGACGCAATAGGGTTGTTAATGTAATTATCTTTATATGTGTTCCAGTTGTTGGCTAATTTTTTAGGGCATAGCACCAGCACTGATTTATTTTTGCTTTCATAATATTTTATAACAGCAAGTGCTGTGAATGTTTTACCAAGACCAACACTGTCGGCGAGAATGCAACCGTTATATTTTTCAAGTTTATTGATGATAGCAAGAGCGGCATCTTTTTGAAAATTGTACAGCATACTCCAAATCTTGCTGTCTTTAAAACCGGTTGCTTCATTAGGGAGTTCATCTTCAGAAATATCTTCTAAAAATTCATTGAAGATATTATAGAGTGTAACAAAATAAATAAAATCCGGAGCATTTTCATTGTAAGCAGCTGTAATGCTGTCAATAACTTCATCGGTAACATCCTGCAGCTTACTCTTGTCATTCCAAAGTTGATCAAATAGTGACAAATAAGCCGAGCTCATAGGTGCTTCTGTTTTTTGAATATAATTATAGGCATTATTACCTCTCTCACAACCTAATCCAACCGTTGAAAATTCAGTGATAGGCATATAATTCTTGTCATCAACATTCATAAAGCCCATCATATCTTCATTGCTCTTGTTAGATTTAAATACAGCTTTTTTCTTAATCCACTCTGCACACTCTTTGGCAATCGCTTTTTGAGTAAGTTCATTTCTTAATTTAATTTCAAATTCTGTACCATACAGATTGCGTTCACGATTAAGTCGTGGAATATAAAACTCTCTCTTTTCCTTCTTCGCTTTTTCTGTTACGAAAGTCGGAGCTGTAAAAATGAAACGCAATTCATCAATAGAGGTGAGTTGCTTTTTAAGTTCTTGAAAGGCATAGATAGAAAAGCAAGCTGCAGCGATAGACAGTTTGCTTCCTTCATGAATCTCAACGGATAAATCATCTTTCAAAGTTTCGGTAACATTATTGATTAATTTCATAATATGATTCTCCTACAGCATTAAAGATAAGTCAATATAAAAATTTGCAACGTACAAAAATCAGTACAGAAAAACGGATAACATATCAAGTTAAAACAATTCATTTTATTATATCATATTTGATAATAATATTCAATAAAATCCAAATTGTGAACAAATTCTTACTTTATACGGTGAGGATTTTTGTTTTTATAAAATAATTTGTAAAATTTTTTCAAAAGACATCAACAAAACTTAAATTTTTCTCCGTATTATAGAGTGGTATTTTTTGCTATCGTGAAATGAAATGTAAACAAGGTGTAAAGAATTTTGAAAAGTACCCGAACAAAATGGAAATTTTTCTCCGTGTAGTAGAGAGACTTTTTTTATGAGCGAGTTTTTGTTTTCAAATTTACTTGTGCTTTTTTCTTTTTGAATAAGTATCTCTCGAATAATACGAAAGGAGGCAGTGCAATGAAAGAAAGCTATAAAAGTTTTGATGAGTTACCGATGATGATATCGGCGTCGCAGGTTGCAAAGGTGCTTGGAATATCTCGCACAAGGTCATACGAGCTTGTCAATGAAAAAGGTTTTCCAAAAATAAAAATCGGCACAAGAATTGTTGTACCGAAAGATGAATTCATGTTGTGGATTCAAAAAGAAATTAAGAAAGGATAAAAATTATGTACGCAAATAAAAATTACAAAACCGACGGCAAGGTTTACTATATGCCAAACAGAATCTTTGATGAAAACTTTTCGCCGTACGAATTTATGATTTACTGTTTTCTTGTTTCGGTTGGCGACAGCAAAGGTGTAAGTTTTTGGTCTGTTCCGAAGATGGCAAAGAAGTGCAATATGTGTCCGACCACTTGCAGAAACACGCTCAAGTCACTCGAAGAAAAAGGTTACATAGATATTACTCAAAGATTTTTTGAAAACGCACAGCAAAGTAATATCTACACAGTTCATCAAATATAGTGTACCCCACTGTATGTTCATTTTCTTTTTTCCCTTCATGTTGTGCACAATCACCAGCATTTTTGCGGTGACAGCAGCACATTGTATCTACATTATACAAAACCCGTCACACAAAAGCAACAACAAAAACCGCGCAAAAAAGAAAGCACCATTTGCAATCAGCCCTGCAAATGGCACCCTTTTCTCCTTATTATTCACTCCGTTAAGCTATCGTTCAATCGCCGTTCTCCGTCTGCGTACAGCGTCCGCAAATCACCCAGCAGCCGATCATAAAAATCTTCCGCCTCCGCACGATACCGCACGGCAATGGCGCGCCCGGTATCGGTGAGCATTTTGTCATAGACTTTTTGCAGCTTATAGCGGTATTCTGTAAAGAAACTGGCCGCTCCGCCAGTGCCGTCCGCCACCTTGCCGTCTTGCACCGTATAGATCGGCTGACCCAGCAGGCCCTTATATTCCAGCGTGCGGGCAATGCCGATCAGCCCGGCAGCATCGATCTTGTCCGCGTCATAAAGGATCTTGGCTTCCGTGGTACGGGGCACATTGTCCCCTCTGTACCGATGGCAACGAATACAATCCGCCACCCTTTTCGCAAAATCCGTGTCAAAGCCATTCTCATGTAGCCACGCCAGCGCCCGCTCTGCACCCAGCTGCGCATGGTCTATGGTGCCATTCATTCGCTGGTCCTCTCGGGCAATATCGTGCAGCAAACAGGCAGCAATGACCACATCTCGGTCACCGCCCTCTTGCCGGTTGATCTCCAGTGCGTGGAAGAGCACTCGATATATGTGCTGCTGATCATGCACCGACTCACCGCAATATGCCAGCATATACTTTTCTATTTTATCAAAATCAGATTTTTTCATTTGCTTTCACCATCTGCCAGGCGCATATACAGCAGCGCTCTTTGCTCCGGCCAGCCGGGTGCGGTGCGGCCCTGATGATTGACCACTCGGTGGCATGGGTAGTCGCCATAGTATTCGGCCCTGCTCAGCACGCGGCCCACCAAGCGCGCGTTTTTATCCCGCCCGATCAGCCGCGCGATCTGGCCATATGTAGCCACCCGCCCATAAGGTATCTCGCCCACCGCGGACAAAATCTCGTAAATTAAATCTTCATCAAGTTTCATATTCTTCAAACAAATCAGTCTCGCCAGCGTTCAACCATACGCATTGCCAAAAACTCATCGCCTATATTTGTCCATAATATAGGTATAAATCGCCTGTGTTTTTTGCATCAGTTCATAAGTTCTGAATTCATCATAGTGCAAACGCTCAGCAATTCTTTGAAACGCGCGTTCTCGCTCAGAGTCGTTTTGAATATATGCAAAATCCAAATAACATTGATGGCACCAATAATTCCTGATCATTCTGATCTCATCAATGGTTTTATAATTCATGTCCGTCAATTCTGGGCAGCCATCACTATGATCCAGTCGCTTTAATTCCCGAACGATTTTTCCCAAATTAGCATTATCTAAAGAATGGAAATTATCGTCAAAATCTCCCTGACACATCGCTGCGTAAATCCTTTTCAGATTAAATTCCACACACTGAACTTGCTGTATGAGTTCGCTATGTATCAACTTAAATGTATTGCGTTCCAAATCGACCACCTCAAAAAGCCTTTCAATCATGGCGACTCTTGTACCTACATACTTATAATCGTATTATAACATTCTGCTTAAAAGATGACAATAGACCACATGGGGCAGAAATGGTCAAATTGCTGAACCATCTGATATTTATTTGGCAGGGGCTTTATAATCAACTCAATGCGTAAACAGTCCACCGGACTGTTTACTGTCAAAAGTGCAAGCACTTTTGAATTTCGTGGTTCAAG
>ERZ773237.1006-NODE-1006-length-26745-cov-6.065867_pt1 | contig 26745 bp, 13 predicted proteins | sample MGYA00580990_ERZ773237 | MGnify/ENA primary metagenome ERZ773237 (study PRJEB29015, sample SAMEA2737749) | human gut metagenome | biome: human gut; feature: human-associated habitat; material: faeces | place: China | collected 2012 ...
GCGGCAGGCCATGCTGCAGGCAGTAAACGAGGCGATAGTCCATGATGAAATCCATGCCGCCGTGGCCGCCCACGCGGCGGGCCTTTTCCTCGATGTCCCGGGCGATCGGATGCTTGTAACGCTCCATCAGCGCCGCCTTCGCCGCCTGGGGGATGAACGAATGCTCGCTCAGATTCTCGTGGTCGGGAATCTCCTCGCCGGCGATTTGCTCGGGACGGAACGCATAGCCCTCGACCGGGTATTTATTGGCGAAGCCCTCGGTGCCCGTAAGCTGGTACATGCGGCTGTAAGGACGGGGCGTATAGACGTTGTGTTCGAGCAGAATCGTGCGTCCCCGCTCGGTCTTGATGAGCGTGAGCGTCTGGTCGGCATTGGCGAAGGTCTCGGCGCCCATCTTCTCCTTGGCGAGTTTCAGGCCGTTGACCGACTTGGTATCCATCGCCACGAGGTAATCCATCTTGTCGCCGCGGTGGATGTCCAGCAACTGGCAGGCGGGGCCGAGGCCGTGCGTGGCATAGACGTCGCCGCGGTGCGACTGGTTGAAGTCGAGGCGCCAGTTGCCCTGGTAATAATCCCAGTAGGGTTCGAGGTTATGAATATAGGAGCCTTCGGTGTGGAGTATCTCGCCGAACAGCCCGTGCTGGGCCATGTTGAGCGTCGTCAGCTCGAAGAAGTCATAGACGCAGTTCTCGAGCATCATGCAGTGACGCTGTGTCTTCTCGGCAGTGTCGACCAGTTGCCAGCACTCGTCAAGCGACATGGCGGCTGGGACTTCGACGGCGACATGCTTGCCGTGCTCCATGGCATAAACCGCCATCGGGACGTGCAGCTGCCACGGGGTGCAGATGTAAACCAGGTCGATGTCATCGCGCCGGCAAAGTTCCTTCCACCCCTCCTCCCCGCTGTACGGGGCGGCGGCCGGAAGGTTATGTCCGGCGAGGATTTCCTGCGACTTGTCGACACACTCGGGGTAGAGGTCGCAGAGCGCCACGATCTCGACCCCGTCGATATTTGCGAAGCGTTCCACGGCGCCCGGGCCGCGCATACCCAACCCGATGAACCCTACGCGTACGACCGGGATCGGGTCGACCGTCAGCCGCAATACGGAATGCTGGCCCTCGGCGCGGGCCGGGACGTCGAATACGATCACGCCGTCGACGATGCTGTAACCTTCCTTCGGCGAGGTGCTGCAACCGCAGAACAATACGGTCGCCGCCGAGAACAATAAAAAGGCAAATTTCTTCATTATATCCGGGATATTTAGATGTTTAGACAAAAGTATGAAATATTTTGAAATCTGCGCTCATTTGACTACTTTTGCCGACGTAAAAATCACACACCATGTTTCGTAGATTAGCGGCGGTAATCCTCTCGGTCGTCCTGCTCTCCCCGGGCTGGCTCGGCATGACAGGGCTCACGCTGCCCTTCGCCATGATCCCGCTGCTGTGGATCAGCGCATCGTACGACCAGACGCGCCGCTCGTGGTGGCGCATGTTCGGCTGGGCGGCGCTGACCTTCGCGCTGTGGAACATCTCGACCGTCTGGTGGATATGGAACGCCACTCCGGTGGGGCCCGTGGCCGCGACGCTCGCCTCGACGACGCTCAACATGATCGCCTTCATGTTGTTCCACACCGTCGCAAAGAAAGGGCCGAAGGCGCTGGCATACACCTTGCTCATTGCCGGGTGGATCGCAACGGAATACTGGTATACGGTCGGCGAATTCTCGTGGCCGTGGCTCATCCTGGGCAACGGGTTCTCGCACGACGTATGGCTCGTACAGTGGTACGAATACACGGGTGTCTTCGGCGGTTCGCTGTGGGTGCTGCTCTGTAATATCCTCTTCTTCGAGGCGCTGCGGGCACGCCGCAGCATCGGGCGGTGGATCCCGGCCGCGGGCGTCCTGCTCCTTCCGGCCGCCGTGTCGCTGGGCATCTGGTGGAGCTGGGAGCAACCTGACGAAGGGACGGCCGAGGTGAGCATCCTCCAACCCAACGTCGACTGCTACGACAAATTCAACGGCCGCGCCGACTGGCAGGAAGACAACATCACCGACCTTCTGGCACAGGTGCCCGCCGGGGCGCAATTCATCCTACTGCCCGAGACCGCCGTACCGGGGCATTACTGGGAACCGGAGCTTTCGGAACTCCGCCCGGCCGACGAACCGGGCATGTTCTGGCAGGAACTGACCGACAACCTGCGCCGGTCGCACCCCGGGGCGCTGCTCGTCACGGGCGCCAACACCCTGCGTTATTATGCCGCCGGGGTACAACCCCGCACGGCACGCAGGGACGGGTTCGGCGAAGGTTACTACGACGTATTCAACACGGCCGTAGGGCTCGACTCCGCAGGCCGGATGCAGCTGCACCACAAAGGCAAACTGGTGATCGGCGTGGAAAATACCCCGACACTGCTCTTCGACATCCTGCAATTCCTCGTGATCGACTTGGGCGGCGTCGTGGGACAGATCGGCATGGGGCAGCACGGCACTGCCTTCGAACACCGGGGCGTGAAAACCGGCCCGGCAATCTGCTATGAAGGACTTTACGGCGATTTCTTCGGCGATTTCGTGCGCCGCGGGGCACAGTTCATGGCCATCATCTCCAACGACGGCTGGTGGGGCGACACGCCCGGCTACAAACACCTCTTCACGATCTCGCGCCTGCGCGCCATCGAACACCGCCGTGCCATCGCCCGGTCGGCCAACACCGGCATGTCGGGCTTCATATCGGCCCGCGGCGACATAGGCCAGACGCTCGGCTGGGAAAAACGGGGCGTGTTCACCGCGGCCGTGCCCCTCAACTCCGAACTCACCTTCTACACCCGGTACGGCGACTACCTGGGACGCATCTCAGAATACCTGATGCTGCTCTGTGTGCTCTACTACATCGCCTACCGGGCCAAGAAAAAGAACCACCTCGTAAAATAAAACCCGAAACCCGATATGAATTACACCCAGACCCTCGAATTCCTCTTCCAGTCGCTGCCGGCCTTCGAAACCAAAGGCGCAACGGCCTACAAGCCGGGATTGGAGCGCATCACCGCATTCTGCCGCCACATCGGCAACCCCCAGCGCAATTTCTTCACGATCCACGTGGCGGGCACGAACGGCAAAGGTTCCGTATCGCATATCATCGCCTCGGTATTGCAGCAGGCCGGCTACCGCACGGGGCTTTTCACCTCGCCCCACCTGCAGGATTTCCGCGAACGCATCCGCGTCGACGGCGAGATGATTCCCAAACAGAAGGTCGTGAACTTCGTGGACAAACACCACGACAAGATGGTCGAGCTGGAACTGTCGTTCTTCGAAATGACCGCGGCACTGGCTTTCGACTACTTCGCACAGAGCGACGTCGAGGTCGCGGTGATCGAAACGGGACTGGGCGGACGACTCGACGCCACGAATATCATCGTACCGGTCGTAAGCGTCATCACCAACATCGGGCTGGAGCATACGGCGCTGCTGGGCGACACGCTCCAGAAGATCGCAGCCGAAAAAGCCGGAATCATCAAGAAGAGCATCCCGGTCGTGATCGGCGAGGGCGATGTGCGCTACAACGAAGTGTTCGAGCAGGTCGCTGCGGCCAACAAATCGAAAGTCATCTATGCCGAAAAGGTATTCTCGTGCCAAGAGTGCGGTTGCCGGGAAGGGCGGCAGCACTTCTGCATGCACCGCGTGCGCGACGACCGCAAATTCGAGGTAGACCTCGACCTTACGGGCAATTACCAGCGCCATAATATCCTGACGGCCGCGGCGACGGTCGATTTCCTGCACGAGGAGACCCCGCTGACGATCTCCCGCCGTGCCTTCCTCGAAGGGACGCGCGATGCGGCGGCCATCACCTCGCTGGCGGGACGCTGGCAGAAGCTGGGTGAAAATCCGCTCGTCGTATGCGACACGGGGCACAACCCCCACGGCATCGCCTACGTGGCCGAACAGCTCAAAGCGACGCCCCACAAGGAGCTTTACTGCGTGATCGGGTTCGTCCGCGACAAAGACCTGGCACACATCCTGCCCCTGCTGCCGCGCGACGCGCACTACATCTTCACGCAGGCACAGACCGAAAGGGCATTGCCCGCCGCCGAACTGACAGCCAAGGCTGCGATCTACGGGCTCAGGGGGGAAACCATCCCCGAAGTGCCGGCCGCCGTGGCACACGCCCGGGAACTTGCCGCTGCGGACGATATGGTCTTCATCGGCGGCAGCACCTATGTCGTCGCCGAAGCGCTCTGATACATACGACATTCAGATCCCGTATAAAGTCCGTCCGAGTGTCTCGGACGGACTTTCTTTTGTCATCCTGAATAAAACTATAAAAAATAGTTTTATGTGAAGATTTTTTAGTTATATTTGCAGAAAACCAATCGCATGAAACGAATCCTTCCGCTCCTGGCGGCCATGATCGCATTGACAACCGTACTCCCCGGCAAGGCGCAAACCGGCAAATATTACATCGACGGACGGGAAACCACCCGTGAAGAGCTGTTGAAACTTCCCGCGGGTACAATCGAATCCATGGCGAATTCGGTGGAAAACGGATTGCCCGTAGTGCGTATAAAATTAAAACCCGAAGGCGGGGAACAGGCTCCGGCCACCGGGCAACAGGAAAAAAACACTGCGACCCCGCATGAAAAAGCGATGCAACTGGTACGAGGAATCTACGAGCAGCACACCCTGCTCAAGGAGGGCGACCTGGCGGCCGATTTCCGGGCTACGAAATATGCCGGAGGGGATCTCACGCTTACAGCCCTGCGCGGCAAAGTCGTGCTGCTGAACTTCTGGGCTACCTGGTGCGGCCCCTGCCTGCGGGAACTGGCGCCGGAAGCCCTGCCGAAAATCATTCTCGAACGGTTTGCCGCAGACAGCGAATTCGTATTCCTGCCAGTCGCCTATACCGATTCAAAAGAGAGCCTCGACAAGTTTTTCGCAGGCGACGAACAGCAGAATTACGCTTATCTGCGCGACCTGACGGCAATGGATCCGGACAAACGGGTATTCGGCCTTTATGCGGAGCAGGGCGTTCCGCGCTCCTTCGTAATCGACCGCAACGGCCGCATCGTCCTCGGGTCGCTGGGTGCGGCACAGGAGGAACTGGAACGCATAGCGGCGGCTATCGAAAAAGAACTTTCCAGATAACGGATAAAAACAGCCCGGCCGTAAAGGCGTAGGATTATAATGATGTAATGACTTGATTATTCAGGTCATTACATCTTTGTATAGGGATAATAGATAACGACAAGGCAACGGTTTGTTTTCAGCCTATTCCGATCAAAGTAAATTAAAATTCATAGATTATATCTGAAGTTCAAGAAGAAATAAAACTGAAAGATTATCACCACAATGAATCTCAAAACACGACAATGGTCAAACCTTGTATTATTTTACTTTTTTGTTCATTTTAATTTTTAATATAGTCCGTTTCCTGTTTTCCTTAAAACTTATTATCTTTAATGCATGCTTTTCCGATTCCCGCATTCGTCATGGTTGCCGGCCTGCCGCCGGTTGTTGCTGTTGCTACCCGCTTTGGCGCTGGCGGCGGGACTTTCGGCGCGGTCGCTGGTCAAGGCGGACGTGCAGCTGGCGAACAACGCCGTGTTGGCGATGTATCAGGACGAGGATGCCAATATGTGGATCGGAACCTACGACGGACTGCACCTCTACAACGGCAAGAACACCTTTGTTTTCCGCATGGAGCTGGACAACGAATTTTCGCTGTGCAGCAATATCGTGCTGGAGATAGCCCCGGCCGAAAAGGGCTACCTATGGGTAGCCACTTCGCTGGGGATCAATAAATTTTCCCTGCGCGAGCGACGCGTCGTCGAAAGCTATATGCAGTACGTCGACGTGGAGAATATCGCTTCGGACAGCGAGGGAAACACCGTGCTTTTCTCGGGTGAGGATTTTATCACCTGCTACCGCCCAGGGCGCGCCTTTTTCGAGGACGTGTATATTCCGGGCGTCCGCGCTGCGGAGATTGTCACCGTCTGGTCGGAGGCACCCCGGGTGTTCTGCACCTTGGGGCGGGACGGAGAGTTGGTGCGTTACCGGCTCAACGACGGCGAAGGGAAAAGTCTCGTGCGGGTATCCGGGCGCCAGCTCTCCGCGCGTCCGGTGCGCAAGGCGTTCTTCAATGGCGGCAGGCTCCATTTCGTCGACACCTCGGGCGGGCTGTGGCGGTATACGTACAAGGACGAATCGCTGGTGCTGCTATCCGACCTTTCGCAGCTGGGCGAAACGGGCTTTACCGTGTCGACGGTCTGTTCGTTCGGGGACGAGGTTTATGTGGGCTTCCTGGCCGGGGCCCTGGGCCGTGTTCCCGAGAAAGGAGGCCGCTGCGAGCTGATCGCCTCGGACTACCGCGTTTTCTGCCTGTGGGCCGACTGCAGCCAGGATATCCTCTGGGTCGGAACCGACGGCTACGGGGTTCATATGTACTGCGACAAGGAGGAGCTGTTCACGACGCTGCTCATGGAGGACATGCCGCAAAAGGTGCTCAAACCCGTGCGGGCCATCCATACCGACGACAGGGGAAACCTGTGGATAGGCACCAAGGGCGACGGCGTAATCCGCATCCGCGATTATGAAAGCTATGCCGGCGGGAATATTCCCGTCGACCACCTGACCCGTTTCGACCGCGGCAAGGGACTTACGAGCAACGAAGTTTTCAGTTTTTGCAGCAGCCCGGCCCGGAATGTCATATGGCTCGGAACCTCGGGCCCGGGCCTTACCTATTATTCATACGGGGACGACCGGATGCGGACGCTACCCCTGCAGCCGGGAATGCCGGAGATACGCGGCGTCCACCAGATGTGCGAGGTGAACGACTCGACGCTCTACCTCGCCTGCGATACGGATGCGCTGGTCGAACTGACAATCGGAAAGGGCGACAGGCCCGTCGTGACGGCGATGCGCCGTTACCGGTTCCGGCTGGAGCGCCGCGACTGCAATGAGTTTTATGCCCTGATACGCGAAAGCGACTCGACGCTGCTGCTGGGCATGCGCGGCGGTTACGGGCTGATACGCTTCGACATGCGGACGAAGAAGTACGTATTTGTTGATATGCACCGCCTGCAAAGCCGGGCCCTGGGCGATTTGCTCTGCCTGTGCAAGAGCCGCGAGTCGGGACTCTACTGCGGCGCCAGTTCGGGGCTGATACTGCTTACGCCCGAGGGTGACATCCGGCAGTTCAACCGCCGCAACGGCATCGTCAACGACATGATACACGGCGTGCTGGAGGATGCGCATGGCTGCATCTGGTTGAGCACGAACAAGGGCCTCGCGCAGTACAGCCCCGGCCATGACTTTTTCCACAACTACTCCTCCTCAGATTTGCGCGTCATCGAGTTCTGCGATGACGCTTACTGGAAATGTCCCTATACCGACCGGCTTTTTTTCGGCGGCGTGAACGGCGTGGTGTGGATAGACCCCGCGGCCGAGCCTCCCTCTAACTACAAACCCCGGCTGCGCTTCATGGATCTCGAACTGCCGGACGGAACACTCGTGCCGCTGTCGGATTATACGGGCGACGGACACGACCCCCTCCCGGTGCGTATTGCGCCCCGTACGACCGGCTTCGCCGTCTCTTTCGTGGCTGTCGACTACCTGAATGGCGATAACTACGAGTATTCCTACATGCTGGAGGGCTATTCCGACGAGTGGGTGGAATTACAGAAAAACAACCGCGTCGCCTTTATGAATATTCCCGCGGGCAGTTACCTGCTGCACGTGCGCTATAAGAGCAACGTCATGGATCGTGCCACGCAGGTCTACACGCTGCCCCTGACGGTGCTGCCGCCGTGGTACCGCACGACGGCAGCCCTCGTGTGCTATATCCTGCTCGCGGCAGGGCTCGTATGGCTGTTTGCCGCCTTGCTGCGCAGGCATTACCGCAGGCAGCAGCAGCGTGTCGTAGCCCGGCTGGAGGAGGAACAGCGCGAGAAGCTCTATGAGGCGCGGCTCAATTTCTTCGTCAACATTTCGCATGAACTCTGTACGCCGCTGACGCTTATCAACGGCATGAACGAGCGTATCGCACAACTGAGCGCGGAGAATCCGCAGCTGCACAAGTATACGGATGTGATGCACGAGAATGTCAAAGGCCTGAACGACCTGATTCAGGAGATACTGGATTTCCGGAAAATCGAGGAGGAGGGATTCGGCCGCGTCCATATCCATAGCGTCGATATCGCCGCGATGCTCTGCGTGCAGGTACGCTCGTTCGCCGACGCTGCGGAGCGCAACGGCATCGAACTGTTGTTGGAGGTACCGCCGGAGCTGACGTGGAACACCGATGCCGCATTCCTGAAGAAAGTGGTCTTCAACCTCATGTCCAATGCGATGAAATACACGCCTCAGCGGGGATGTATCCGCATTTCGGCGGCGGCAGCTGGGGACGGGCTGGAGCTGAAAGTCCGGAACACGGGGCGGGGAATAGCCCCCGAGCAGTTGATACATGTCTTCGACCGTTACCGCATCCTGGACAGTATGGATCGCAATATGTACACCGACTCTACGTCGCGCAACGGGCTGGGGCTCTTCATCTGCCGCGGGCTGGTGCAGGCGCTCGGCGGGGAAATTTCGGTGGATAGCGAGGTCGGCCGGTATGCCGAATTCACGGTGCGCTTGCCATACCGGGAGGTGGCGGACGGGGATGTCGGTGCGGAGGCGGTGCAGAAGCCGGCCGGTGTCGCTCCGACCCTGCCGCGCGGAGGTGAAAAACCCCTCGTGCTGGTCGTGGACGACAACAAGGACATCGTATGGCTGATCGAATCGGCGCTTTCCGGGCAGTTCCGCGTCAGCACGTGCCACGATGTGGCCGAGGCGCTCGCACGCCTGGGCGAGATGACGCCCGACCTGATTATCACCGACATCGTCATGGCGGGCGCGAGCGGACTGGAGTTGGTGAATGCCGTGCGCAGCGATAAATTCCTGCGCGGTATCCCGGTCGTCGTCGTTTCGGCGAAGATTACCGAGAGCGAGCAGGTCGAAGGGCTGGTGTCGGGAGCTGACGCCTACCTGACCAAACCGTTCTCCGTGCCCGTGCTCTGCGCCACGGTCGAACGGCTGATAGCCAGCCGCCGGATGCTGAAGGATTATTACAATACGCCCGAGAGCGTCTATACGGTCGTCGAGGGACAGAAGATGCATCAGACCGACAAACTTTTCATGGACACCGTCGTGGACACCATACAGGAGCATATCGAGAGCGAGAACCTGCGCATGGAACTGATTGCTGAACGCCTCGGACTGACGGCCCGCAATTTCTACCGGAAGTTCAAGAAGATTTCGGGACGCACGCCGAGCGAATTCATCAAGGAGTACCGTTTCGAGTATGCGGCCCGCCTGCTGACGACCACCCACCTCACCATTCAGGAGATCATGTACCGCGTGGGGATTTCGAACAAGTCCTATTTCTACCGCGAATTCCAGAAGAAATACGGGCTCAAACCCAAGGAATACCGTACGAAGCAGTAGTTTGCACCGGGAGCGGAAAAGTATCCTGATTCGCATAAAAGAGGTGGTAATTTACCTTGTGCGAATCAGGATACTTTTTTTGTCCGCGATGCATCCCTTTCCCCGGGGCTGTTTGCTAAATTTGTATAAACCTCAAACCGAACCAACTGACTTCCCATGACTTTGAAATAGTCTATTCTCTCAAAACTGCGGGCAGCGTTTCAGGGCCCGAAATTACCGCTCCCGCATGATTTACGAAACTATTGTTCTACGGAAACCATTTTATCAACCTAAACCAAAAATTAATGAAATTACACTTTTACTCTGTTTGTATGGTTCTGCTCTCCCTGTTGCCGGGATTGACCGTGTCGGCGCAGGAGCAGAAGACGACCGCCGCGCGTACGGTGATTGTCGTTGACCAGGCGGGGCCGGTAATCGGTGCGAGTGTCGTGATCAAGGGAACCGTATCGGGCGCCTCGACCGATGTCAATGGCGTTACAACTATCGCTTGTCCGGACGACGCCGTTCTCTCCGTATCGTATGTAGGTTACAGTACGCAGGAGGTAGCCGTCGCTTCGCGCACGGCGATCGAAGTCAGACTCGAAGAGGACGCCCAGCGGCTCGATGAGGTCGTGGTCGTAGGTTACAACACCGTACGCCGCGCCCAAACCACGGGAGCTCTTTCGCAAGTGAAGGGCGAGAAGCTCGAATTTCAGTCGTCGCCGACGCTCGAAAACCGATTGCAAGGCCAGACGCCCGGTGTGATGATCTCCAGCGGTTCGGGACAACCGGGCAGCAACGATCTATCGATCCGCATCCGCGGTACAGGATCGATCAACGGTAGCAACACTCCTCTTTATATTATGGACGGCGTGATGGTGCAATCGGCCGATTTCGCGGCGCTCAACTCCAACGACATCGCCGACATCCAGGTGCTGAAAGACGCTTCGGCCACGGCGATTTACGGTTCGCGCGGCGCCAACGGCGTGATTGTCATCACGACCAAAAGCGGACGCAGCGGACGCACGAACATCAACTACCGCAACCAGTTCGGTTTCTCGTTCCTGGTGGATTACATCGATATGATGAACAGCGAGCAGAACCTCCAGTACCAGCTGCAGTGCGTGATGTCGGAACCCAACAGCAACTTCTATCCGATGATGCAGTACCTCAAGCGCGAGATGGACGGCACAGCCTCAGAGGCCGACCTCGCGCGTCTGGCCAAGGCCCGCGCCACCGACACGGACTGGATGGACCTGATGACCCAGACGGGTTTCCTGCAGGAGCATAGCGTTTCGGTTTCGGGCGGCAGCGACAAGACCCGGTTCTTCATCTCGGGCTCTTACCTGACGCAGCAGGGGATTCTCAAGAAGTCGAGCCTCGACCGTTATTCGACACGTTTCAATATCGACCACAAGGCGACCAAGTGGCTCGACCTGGGACTGAAGGCCACGGTCGGTTACAGCAAGACCAACTTCGCAGACCCCGAAGCCGGTGCCGGACGCCAGAACTGGGGCAACCCGTGGTTTACTACGCTGCTGGCCTATCCCTACGAGTCGCCCGACGACTGGTACAACGTCGACAACCCGACGCTCATCACCAAATATTACGACCGCGAAACGGGCCGCCTGAAAACCGTCGCTTCGGTGTATGCGAAAGCTTCCATCACAGACTGGCTCTCCGTAAAGACCAATTTCGGACTGGATTTCATGTACAACCGCAACGTGTCGACGCTGCACCGCGACCATCCCAATGCGCAGCAGAACCACGGTTACTACGGCCAGACCTCATCGGAGCTATTCCGCTACACGTGGACCAATACCATCAACGTCAACAAGGATTTCGCCAACGGACATTCGCTCAACGCCGTAGCCGGTATGGAGATGTTCCAGGGCAAATGGTACACGTCGAACTTCACGGGCTACGACCTGAATTCCGACATGATGCAGTCGCCGGCCGGTATCGGCGACAAGTCGGGTTCGTCGCTTTTCCCGCCCTCGATCGGCGGCGGCCGCACGATGAGCAACCTCATGTCGTTCTTCGCGCAGGCCAGCTATTCGATCGCCAACAAGTACAACTTTTCGGCCTCGCTTCGCCACGACACCTCGTCGAAATTCTACGAGGACAACGCCAGCGCCACGTTCTGGTCGGTCGGCGCCAGCTGGCTCATCTCGTCGGAGTCGTGGTTCGACAACGCGAAGTGGCTCAACCAGCTGAAATTGCGCGCCAGCTACGGTACGACGGGTAACCAGGACGGCGTGAGCGACTTCGGAACGTTCGACGGCTACTACAACTCGTCCTACAACGGCGAATCGGGTTACAGCCACGGCCAGCTCGGCAACAGCGAACTGCGCTGGGAAACCTCGGCCCAGACCAATGTCGGACTGGACGTGTCGGTGCTGGATTCGCGCGTGAACGTCACCTTCGACTTCTATAATATCAAGACCAAAGACCTCTACATGTCGAAGAACATCTCGATGACCAGCGGTTTCAGCTCGATTTTGGCCAATGCGGGCTCCATCGTCAACCGCGGTGTCGAGCTCGGCGTCAACACCACGCCCGTCAAGACGCAGAACTTCCAGTGGGATCTCGGGTTCAACTACACCTACAACAAGAGCGAGATTACCGATCTGGGTACCTGGTCGAACAAGGAGGGGCGCTACAAAAACGGCAACACGCTCTATGAACTGGGCCGCCCGCTCGGTACGTGGATCATGCCTTACTACGCAGGCGTCAGCCCCGCTAACGGCATGCCCGTCTTCTACGACAACTACGGACAGCTCACGACCGACATCAACCAGGCGTATATGGCCGACCATCTGGGAACGTATGAAGTGCCTGTCTTCGGCGGCATCACGACCCGGCTGCGCTACAAGGGCGTGCAGCTCGACGCACAGTTCACCTATGCCTACCACTATACGGTGATGAACTGCCAGCGCTGGTATATGGACAACCACAAGTTCAACGGCAACAAGCCCGTGCGCATGCTCCGCATGTGGATGAAAGAGGGCGATGTGACCGACGTGCCGGCTTTCCGCGACGGCATTCAGCCCTCGCCGATGGCCTCGCAGTTCCTCGAGGATGCCTCCTACCTGCGCCTGAAGACCCTGCGCCTGTCGTGGACGCTGCCCGACCGCTGGATGCGGAAGACCCGCTTCATCCGCAACCTGACGCTCTATGCACAGGGCGAGAACCTCGTGACATGGACGGGATATACGGGTGCCGACCCCGAGGTCAACGGGGCACAGGACGTCATGTCCTATCCGAAGCCCCGTACCATCACGTTCGGTGTGGATATGAATTTCTAATCCTAAAATGAACCAGACAATGAAAAAAATACAATCGATATGCATCGTGGCGCTGCTGGCGGCTTTTGCGCTCACGTCATGTAACTATACCGACCTCGATCCCACGGACATGGTCGGCCCCGACAAGGCGTTCGGCAACGTGCAGAACGTCCATAAGGCCGTGGTCGGCATCTACGGCAAGGCCAGCCTGCGCTCGAAACTTGCCGTTACGGAATATATCGCCGACGACTGCGTGCAGGGCGGCGATTCGGGTGGCGCCGGAACCGACCTTGCCGGCTGGGTCTACACCGCCACGTCGGGCGACGTCAGCGGCTTGTGGGCGCATTACTACGGTATCATCAATCAGGCCAACCGCGTGCTTAACTACGGCCCGAAAGTGAAGCCGCTCAACGCCGAGGAGGAAACCTCGCTGCAGGTGTCGCTCGGCACGGCTTACTTCTTCCGCGCCTATGCGCATTTCGAGCTGCTCTGCTTCTTCTCCGATTTTTCGAACGACGACGCGCTGGGCATCCCGTACGTCAGCCATTACCACGTGGTGGGCAATCCCCCGCGCGACAAAGTCGGCGCATGCTACGAGCAGATTATGACCGACCTCACCCGCGCGTACGACATGCTGACGGTAGCGGCTCCCGACCTGGCGGCCGACAACAAGGCGACCAACTCGACGGCATACATTTCGCAGGCCGCGGTCGATGCGCTCCGTGCGCGGGTTTCGCTCTACCACAAAAAGTACACCCACGCCTACATCTATGCCAGCAACGCCCTGCGTGCCGTAGGCATCGCCAAGCTTGGCGAGGTGCAGAACCTCTGGCTGGACAAGTCGAACGCCGGTACGATTTTCAAGCTGTCGCGTCCCGCAGGCTCGTCGACGATCGGGACGCTCTTCGTGGGCCGCGACTATTCGAGCGTTTTCCGCCCGAGCAACGAACTGCGCACCCAGTTTTCCGAAAAAGACGTCCGCGGGCCGGTTTTCTTCGAATACGGCCGTGACCGCGCTGGGGCGCCCGTGTGGATGGTCACCAAGTGGTTCGGCGACGCGTCGGATATCGGCCGTCTCGATGAGAAAATGTTCCGTGCCGAGGAGATGCAGCTCATTGCCATCGAGGCGCTGATGATGCGAGAGAACCCCGACCTGGCTGAGGCCAACCGCCTGCTCAACGAACTGCGCGCCGAACGTATCGAGGGCTACACGGCGCAGACCTATCCGGGGCTGCTGGCCGAGATTATCAAGGAGCGCCGCTGCGAGCTGGTATGGGAGGGGCACCGCCTGTTCGACGCGCGCCGCCTGAAAGTGACCATGACGCGCGAGGGCAAGACGATTTCCGCCGACGACTACCGCCTGACGCTGCCGATTCCGCAGGCCGAAATCGACGCCAACTCGGGCATCTCGGAGAGCGACCAGAATTACGGATATTAACGGACTTTAAAACCTGAAAATGATGAAAAAGATAACATATATGCTTTTAGCGGGGGCGCTCCTCTGCTCCTGTGCCGATGAAAAGCCGCATTTCCTGCCGGCCCCGGGCGGCACCGTGGAGATCGGCGGCATCGGCGCCACGCCGTCGTCCGACGCGGCGGCGCTCCTTGACGACGACCTTACGACCTACTTCGAGGCCGAAGTCGGCGCGGAGAACAGCGTCGAGGCGGTCGTGGATTGCAGCGCCGGGCGGATCGTGGCCTACACGCTCGTATCGTCGGGCGTGGTGGAGCAGGGCGACAACGGCGTCGAAGCGCTGTACGACCCCGTGTCGTGGAAGGTCTACGGGTCGGACGACGGCGCGTCGTGGAACGAGGTGGACAGCCGTTCGGAGGTCGCGTTCATCGCCCGTTTCCAGAAACATATCTATTACCTGGCGGCGCCGGCCGACTATGCCAAATATAAATTCGTGTTCAAGGCCAACGGCGGCGACAAGCTGACTCTTTCGGACATCCTTTTCCACACAGAAGACCCGTATGCCGCGTGGAAGAACTTCGAGTCGCCCGAAATCCTGTTCATCGACCTGGCCGAGGACAAGGGCTCCAAACTCTACGACGTGCTGGTGCAGGACAAGATCGCCTACCTGAAGTGGCATGCGCTGGAGATTTGCACCTACCTCTACTTCAACGACCGGGACGAGCGTTTCCCGGTGAACACCATCGAGTATTTCCTCGAACCGATGCCCGGCGAGGTGTCGTACAAAGGAGGCTCGTCGCCCAAAATCAACATCCATTACTCGACCGACTGGATTCAGAAATCGGCCAATGAGTCGCTGCTCAAGTTGAGCCTCGAAACGCGCGGCGTGCTTTTCCACGAGATGGTACACGCTTTCCAGCTCGAACCGCAGGGCATTCCGGCTTACAGTCAGGGCAACATGTCGTGGGCGGCAATCGAAGGTTTGGCCGACGCGGTGCGCACGGTGGCAGGCTACCACGACTATGCCACCCGCAATACCAACGGCAGCCTGATGTCGGGCTACCAGACGACGGGCTTCTTTTGCTACTGGCTGACACAGACGCAGGACAAGGACGCCATCCGCAATATCAACGCGTCGATGCGCACGATCAATCCGTGGAGCTGGGACGCGGCGCTCAAATACGCGCTCGGCGAGGATGCCAATGAGCAGACGCTTTGGGCGCTCTACAAGGCCGATAAAACCAATTACCAAAAACGCTAAATCTGAATGACATCCATGAAAAAGATAACGATATTTCTGGCGGCCTTGCTGCTCGTCTTCGCTGCGGGATGCCGTGAGGATGCTTCCCTCGACGGACTCGAGTCCCAGACTAAGGAGGAGGGCACCTCGGCCGGCGAGAATGCCGAGTCGATAGCCGTGAAAGAGGCGCTGACCTACGAAAGCGCGCTGGAATACAATTGGGTGGCAGAATATGCCCCCGCTGCTGGAAAAAGCTATACGATTCTGTTCAACTTCCTGTCCGACAGTTCGGTGGCGACCGATTCGCCCGTTTCGGAAAACGAGAAAAACCTGGCGCTTTTCAGCGTTTCGGCGCTCAAGGAGGGCGGCGTGATTATCAAGTTCGACGGGCCCACGATGCTCAACGACGAAATCGTCGATTCGGAATTCCGCGAAAGGCAGCTCATCGTCGAGTCGACGACCGAGACAACCATCAACTGCGTAGGCGCCTCGTCGGGCAAGCCAGTCGTGTTGACCAAAGCCACGTCGGAAGACGTACTCAAGCTGGGCGAGAAGTTGGTATGGCTGGCCCTGTCGAAGAAAAACGCCATGCAGGGTGTCCTGCGCGACAGCGAGAACAAGTTCTTGGCCCGCTATGCCGTCGACAAGAAATCACGCAGCATGGAGTTCACCTGGATCGACGCTGCGAACAAGGACGCCAAACACGAGTCGGCAGGCTTCGAGCTGGAGGTGACCGACGCGCAGTACGGCATCCAGTGGCCGGCCGTCACGATTAACGGTGTGGGGTACAGTTCGCTCACCTACACGATTGCCGGCGAAAGCCTCGCCTTCAACGTGGCGGACGCGAAAATCACCGCCGTAACCGAGGCGCATCCCGGTTTCGTGGACAAGGCTTCCAAGCAGTATAACCTCGGTGGCAAACTCGAGTGCGGCACGGCCCACCCGACGCTCTGGTCGGCGCTGGTTTCGGACAAGTTCCGCAGCATCCTCTTCTATCCCTATGCGGACGACATTCCGCTGCGCGTGGAAGTTTATGCGGGCGACGGCACGACGGGCAACTATCTCTTCGTGAACGACTATACGACCGATCCCAAGACCGCGCGCTTCGACAGCGACGCCGACTGGATTCGCTTCTACGCCAGCGTGCAGGGCGACTTCCTGAAGATTGCGACCGGTTCCGAGATTGTATCGTACCCCATCAGCCAGGCGGCCGCCGACCTGAAACCGTTCACCGATTTCTATTTCCATGCCGACGGCCTGTACGTAATCGAGGAGAGCGATTCGCGCGGTAAAGGCTTTTACCTGATTTCCAAGACGGGCAACCTCTGGGTGAAGGTGCGCGACGGCCTCTACTCCGAAGGCGGGGGCGAGGAGCCGGGCGGCGAGAACTTCCTGCCGCAGCTCGTGGCGCAGGGCATGAAACCCTACGGTACGTTCTTCGACAACGACAACAAGAATTTCAAACTGCATTACTCCCTCGATGCAGAGGCAGGTACGGCCGACCTGATTTGGATAGAGGATTCCGAGGCGGTCTACACCGACGGCAATTACCGTGAGATGGCGCGCAACAAGGCGCAGTACAAGACCGTGGCCGTCGATGCGACCGAGGCGGGCGTCATCACCTTCCGGGAGCCGCTCACCGTGGGCAGCGTCACCTACAAGGGCCTTACGTGGACGGGGCCCTACACGCCGAACGTGGACGGGCTTTCCTGCACGATCCGCACGCCGCTGCAGAGCGAGGCTCATCCGCTGGAGTATTTCTTCACCTATCCGGTCAACAAGTACGAGGGCGGCACGCCGGTATTCATTCCTTATTCGCGGCTCTGCCTGCCGACGGCTGAGGACGATATTCCGGGCATGACGGGCACGGAACGCTATATCTTCTATCCCTACACGCAGCCGGGAGGCGGCACGCCCGCCGGGCCTTGCGCCATCGAGGTTTTCGCGGTGGGCAAGGGACAGCGCATCGACATCAAGTCGTTCCGCAACGGGTTCGAAAATCATCCCGTATCCATCGCCGTCAGCGCCTACAAAGTCGAAGACGACCGTATGATTTTCACCAAAGGCGACGTGACGGGCGCATTCGTGGATGCCGACGGCAACGAGATGAGCAGCGAGGAGTCGCAGAAACTCGTCAAACCGCTCGAGCGGCTGCTCTTCGGCGAGCGGGGATTCCACGTCTACAAGGCAGAAAGCGTTTCCTACGACGGCAACAAACACTATTTCTATCTGGTGAGCCCCGATCCTTCCTATCCTTACTGGATTAAAATACGCGAGGCTTAATAGCCTGCTGCGGACGGAGGTGTTCCGGCTTTGACCGGGGCATCTCCCGTCCTGCGGCACAACAAACCGAAATGACAGTTATGAAGAATTACCTGATTGCCCTGATTGCGGCCTGCCCGGTCGTTGCGGCCGCCGCGCAGACACGCCCGGCGACGGACTACATCGACCCGATGATAGGCACCCGCAGCATGGGGCACGTTTTCCCCGGGGCCTGCGTGCCGCACGGCATCGTGCAGTTGAGCCCCGACACGGAGATGGTGCCGCACAACATCGACGGCAAGTACCAGCCCGAGGCCTACCGCTACTGCGCCGGATACCAGTACGACGACCCGACGATCGTCGGCTTCTCGCACACACATTTGAGCGGCACGGGGCACTCCGACCTGGGCGACATCCTGCTGATGCCGACCGTGGGGGAGATACGCACCGAGCGCGGCACGGCCGAACACCCCGAAACGGGCTACCGCTCGCGCTTCTCGCACGAGCGCGAACGCGCAGCGGCGGGTTATTACGAGGTGATGCTCGACGACTACGGCATCCGGGCCCAGTTGACCGCCACCGAGCGGGTGGGCTTGCACAAATACACCTATCCTGCGGGCGAAGACCAGCACCTGATTCTCGACCTCGACCACGGCATCTACAACTACGAGGGCAAGACCCGCTGGGCGCAGGTGCGTGTCGAGAACGACACGTTGGTGACGGGCTACCGCATCACCAGCGGATGGGCGCGCACCAACTACACCTATTTTGCCATGAGCTTCTCCAAGCCCGTGCGCGAATACGGCGCGCGCGACCGCCGGCCGCTCGATTACGGCGGAGGCTGGCGGAAGTTCGACACGGAGCGTAACTTTCCCGAAATCGGCGGGTGCGGCATCGTGATGCACTTCGATTTCGGCGACGATTCCGCACCGCTCGAGGTCAAGGTGGCGCTGTCGGCCGTGGGAACGCGCGGGGCGCTGGCCAACCTGTGTGCCGAGGCTGGCGGGCGCACGTTCGACCAGGCGGCAGCCGACGCCGCACGCAAGTGGGAAGAACAGATGTCGGTAATTGAAGCCCAAGGCAGCGACGAGGCGCTGCGTATGCTCTATACGTCGCTCTACCACACGATGATAAACCCGTCGGTCTATATGGATACGGACGGTAAATACCGCGGTGTCGACCACGAGATACACCAGGCCCGGGATTTCACCAATTATACCGTTTTCTCGGTCTGGGACACCTACCGGGCATTGCACCCGCTGTTCAACCTCATCTGCCGCGACCGCAGCCGCGACATCGTGAACTCGATGCTCGCACACTACCGCCAGAGCGTGCACCGCATCCTGCCCGTATGGTCGCACATGGGCAACGAGAATTGGTGCATGATAGGTTACCATTCGGTGTCGGTGGTGGGCGACGCCCTCGACAAAGAAATCGACGTCGACCGAAAGTTGGCGCTTGAGGCGATGATCGGCAGCGCCAACTGCGACTATTACGACGGAACGAGCATTTACAAGCAACTGGGTTACGTCCCTTACGACGTGAAGTCCACCGGTTCGTCGATGACGCTGGAATATGCCTACGACGACTGGGTGATCTACCGGACGGCCCGGCGCATGGGACTCTCCGATGAGGCCGAAACCTACCGCCGCCGGGCGTTGAATTACCGCAACGTCTTCGATCCGGAGACGGGGTTTGCCCGGGCGCGAATGAGCGACGGAAGCTGGAAACCCGACTTCAACCGCTACGATACGCACGGACAGGGGTTCATCGAGGGCAACTCGTGGAACTACTCGATGTACGTGCCGCACGACCCGGCGGGGCTGATTGCCCTGATGGGCGGCGATGGTCAGTTCACGGCGCGTCTGGACAGCCTCTTTACCGAGTACCTGCCCGACAGGTATTTCGCGCAGACCGAGGACGTGACGCGCGAGGGGCTGCTGGGCATGTATGTCCACGGCAACGAGCCGAGCCACCATGTGCCCTACCTCTACATGTGGACTTCGCAGCCGTGGAAAACGCAGTACTGGGTGCGTGAGATCATGGATCGCATGTACCGTCCGACGGTCGACGGCCTGTGCGGCAACGACGATTGCGGCCAGATGTCGGCGTGGTACATTTTCACGGCGATGGGATTCTATCCCGTCTGCCCGGGCACCGACCAGTATGTGCTGGGCGCACCCTACCTGCCTTATATGAAAGTGAGGATCGGGGAGGGGTGTTACCTGGAAATTAAGGCGCCGGGCGTCAGCTCTAAGAACCGGTATGTGCATGGGGTGAAACTCAACGGGAAACCCTACACCCGGGCGTATATCACCTATGCCGACCTGAAAGGGGGCGCCGTGCTGGAATTCGACATGCGTTCCACGCCCGACAAGCGCCGCTGCTTTTCGGCCGAAGAACGGCCCTACTCCCTGAGTTGCGAACAGTAAAACGACTGCAAACATGAAATTTACGCTAATAAAGCTTGCTGCCGCATGCGCTGCGTTGTTATGGGCGTTCGCGGTTGCGGCCGAGGATGCCCCGCGCATCGGCTATGTCCGTCCGCTGGTCGGCACCGACGGCTTCGGCAACGTCTATCCCGGGGCGCAGGTGCCGTTCGGCGGCATCCAGATCAGCCCCGATACGGACGACGATTATTACGATGCCGCCTCGGGCTACAAATACGCGCACAAGACGCTGATGGGATTCTCGCTCAACCATTTGAGCGGTACGGGTATTCCCGATCTGGGCGACTTCCTCTTCATGCCGGGCGTGGGGGAAATCAAGCTCGAACCCGGTACGCACGACGACCCCGACGCCGGTTACCGATCGCGGTACAGCCACGACGAGGAGTGGTGCTCGCCCGCCTATTACGGCGTGAACCTCACGGACTACGGCATGAAAGCCGAGATGACGGCGGCGCAGCGCAGCGGCATCCTGCGCTTCACCTATCCCGAGGCCGACGACGCCTTCATACTTGTCGACATGCGGCATACGCTGTGGTGGAAATGCCGGTGGGCCAATCTGCGCAAGGAGGATGACCACACCATCACGGGCTATAAACTCGTGCAGGGCTGGGGCGCCGAGCGCCATGTTTATTTCGTGGCCGAGTTTTCCGAGCCGCTCGACGACTTCGGCATCATGGAGGGCGGCAAACGGGTGTGCTACGACACGAAACGTTTCCGCAGCGATTGCGAGGCGTGGGGCGAAGACCTGAAATTCTGGGTGCGTTTCGCCACGCGGCAGGAGCAGCAGGTGACCGTCCGCGTCGCCATTTCGTCGGTCGACCCGGCGGGCGCCCGGGGCAATCTGCACGAGATCGACGGCCTTACGTTCGACGAGGTGCGCAGCCGCGGCGAGCAACTGTGGGAGCGGGAGCTTTCGCGGTTCACGGTCGAGGGCCCGCAGCGGGTAAAGGAGACGTTTTACACCTCGGCGTACCGCTGTTTCCTCTCTCCGTTCCTTTTCCAGGATGCGGACGGCCGCTTCCGCGAGCACGACAAGAGTATCGGGCGCGCCGAGGGATTTACCAACTATACGACCTTTTCGTTCTGGGACACCTACCGCGCCTTCCATCCGCTGATGAACCTCGTGCGGGCGGACATGAGTGCCGACGTGGCCAACTCGATGCTGGCGCACTATGACAAGAGCGTCGAGCGGATGCTGCCCGTCTGGTCGTTCTACGGCAACGAAACCTGGTGCATGATCGGGTACCATGCCGTATCGGTACTGGCCGACATGATTGTCAAGCAGGTTCCCGGCTTCGACTACGAGCGGGCTTTCGAAGCGATGAAACGCACGGCGACCAATCACAATTACGACTGCCTGCCCGAATATACGAAACTGGGCTGGGTGCCGTTCGACAAGGAGCGCGAATCGGTTTCCAAGACCCTCGAATACGCCTACGACGACTATTGCATCGCGCAGGCAGCCCGCGCGCTCGGCAAGGAGGAGGACTACGACTATTTCCTGCGCCGCTCGCTCTCGTACCGCAACCTGATTGACCCCGAAACGAAGTTCATGCGGGGCCGAGACAGCCAGGGCCGCTGGCGCACGCCCTTTACGCCCGTCGCCTATCAGGGGCCGGGCTCGGTGCACGGCTGGGGCGATATTACGGAGGGATTCACGCTGCAATATACGTGGTACGTGCCGCACGACGTCGCGGGACATATCGACCGCGTGGGCCGCAGGCTGTACGAAACGCGCCTCGACTCGCTCTTCGTGACCGAACTGCCCGACGATATTCCGGGTGCGCACGATATACAGGGGCGTATCGGCGCCTACTGGCACGGCAACGAGCCCTGCCACAACATCGTCTACCTGTACAACTACCTCGGGCAGCCGTGGAAATGCCAGCAGTGGGTGCGCCGCATATCGGACGCCTTCTACGGCAACGAGCCCGGCTCGTTGAGCGGCAACGACGACTGCGGCCAGATGTCGGCGTGGTACCTGTTCAATACGATGGGCTTCTACCCGACGGCGCCGTCGAGCAATGTCTACAACATCGGCTCGCCGACGGTCGAAGGCGTCGAACTGCGCCTCTCCAACGGGAAGTCCATTCGCGTGACGACCGAGAACTGGAGTCCGGAGAACGTCTACATTCGCCGCATGTACGTCGATGGCCGCGTGTGGGACAAGTCGTACATCACGTACGACGACATCCGTGACGGCGTACACCTGCATTATGTGATGGGTTCGCGGCCCGACAAGCGGCGCGCCGTGTCGGCTGCAGCCGTCCCGCCGTCGCTTCCCGTCGCCACAAGGCCGGACAGATAATATGAACAACCGAAAAACAGGTATCTTTACACTATGAAACACTTTATTTTTGCGCTTACGGCGCTTACGATGCTCTCCTGCTCGCAGGAGGCGCCCCGCAATGTTGCGGAACTTTGCGACGACGACCCCTCGACATCTTATGCGATGCCGGCGTCCCGCCCCTGCCGGGTCGTCTTCGACGGCTTCGACACTCCGATGCGGAGTTACCGCGTATACTCTTCGGGCGAAGTGCCCGCCGCAGATCCGGCCGGGTGGGTGTTGAGCGGCTCGCACGACGGCCGCAAATGGGTCGAACTCGACCGCCGGGAGGGATGCGTATTCTGCTCGCGTTTCCAGGAGATCACCGGGCGGATTGCCGAACCCTCGAACTATACGGCCTACAAAATCGAATTCCTGCCGCGCGAAGAGGCCGATACGGTCGCCGTGGGCGACGTGCGTTTCTACGAGCGCGACAGGGAGGAGGCGTGGAGCGGTTTCGTCTATCCCGCGGTGGATTTCGAGGTGCTTGACCCACAGACCGAGGGTGCCGCGATTTACGCCACGCTGGTGCAGGATCCCGGGGCGTATGTCCGCTACCACACCCGCAAGGTTGCCGAAATACTTTTCTACTCAGCTGCCGATACGATGAACACGGTGGGGAAAATTGACTATACGCTGAAGGATTATGCCGGGGTTTCGGCCAAATCGGGCAACCCTGCGGAAACGGCGATCGTGTACAGTACGCAGCACATCGAGAAGTCGGCGCGCGAGTCGCTTTACAAACTCGACTATGAAACGCGCGGCGTGCTTTTCCACGAGCTGGTGCACGCCTACCAGTTCGAGCCGAAAGGGATTGGAAGCTATTCAACCAACAGGGAGTTTTGGGCCTGCATCGAGGGTCTTGCCGACGCCGTGCGCGCCGAGGCCGGGCTGTTCGACATTGCGGCGCTCCGCAAACCGGGCGGGCATTGGCTCGACGGCTATAAGACGACCGGATTTTTCCTGCAGTGGCTGACGACCATGAATCCCGACGCCCTGCGTGAATTCCACGTTACGGTTCGCGATATGGATGTCTGGAGTTTCGACAAGGCCATGCGTGCGATGTTCGGCCCCGAAAAAGGCATCGAGCAGATGTGGGCAGAGTACCAACAGTTTTTGCAGAGCCAGGCGCCGCAGGCCTGACACCCGCATGGCAAGATATTCGAAAACGAGGCTCCGTGGAGCCTCGTTTTATATGGTGTGATGCCTGATCCTGAGTATCGTGTCTGTTCGAAGCGAATGTTTCTTGTAATTTATTGAGTTTCATACGGACAGTTTCGCGGACATCCTCTTCGGATATGGTACGGAGTACAGTATGAAAATATAATAAAGCACAAAATGAAGATCCTGAGAGAATACATCGCAATTGCCCCCTCTATTTCGGAGGCGATGCTCCTGATCTTATATTCGCAACCATTCCGCAGCTTGTTTTGCAAGGTTCAGGATCTCGATACTCAACACTTTCAACTCGCGTGTCCGCTGGCCCAGTGCGGCGATCTGATGTGGTATTGCAATGTTGGTGAAGTGCGTATTGATGACCTTTACAATCTGGTTATAGTTGTTGCCGATGCGCTGAAACTGGAAATAAAAGTCGTTAAGTCGGGCGACGAACTGCGTCTTCGACGGGTCGCGTCTGATAATGACGGACTCCTCGCTGAAGATTCTTTTAACAATAAAACGACTCCGGTTATGCTCCAATCCGGCTTTGCTGAGCAGCTCGCAAAAGCGGATGTTCTACTCTTCATTAAGCCGGAAAGAGTATTTATAACTCGGCGTTCGGGGCTTCTTATCGGTCTTGTCTGTCGGGTTTCGGTTCATATCCATATATGGCTTAAAAAAGGGTCGCGACTCGGGAGCGACCCGGGCCTCGCAGAGCGAGAACCTTTGTCGGACAAACCCAAATTTGTCGGACAAAGGTACAGCTCGCTCCCATCTGGCGATGGGAAAAATCCGCGGCGGAGAATCTCTGACCGAAGTTCCGAAAATCCTCCATTACGGCTTCCGGGACTGGGGCTGTTCCCGGTGCAATATTACAACCGTCCGGTACGAAAAAAAAGCCCGCCGAACGGACTGGAGCGGTCGTGAGCGGACATCGGAATCGAGGTATTTCTGTCGGTTGTATCTTGCAGCATGAAAGGCAAGTTTTCTTATTCCGTTCATTATCCCGATATAAACTGTATTAAACAGAAAACGGTATTTTGAATGGTTTAAAACATAAAACCAAACACACGAGCTTTATGACCGTATAACGAATATTCAATCTCAAAAACATTGTACCATGGATTCATTAAAAGAAACTGACAAACCTGCAACAAACCTTCCGAAGCATCCCCGTATCGAAGTCGATGAGGAGTTGATGCGTCAGATGATCGCCGGACAAGCTCCTTTGGACTCGAAAGTCGTCCGTAGGATTCCCGAGCCGGAAGAGGAAAATACGGACGCTCCCGAGGGAAACACATCGGCACCAACTGCTGAAAAAACAAATGTCGACACCCAAACGACTACTGTAAAGGAGCCTGCTGGATTCCGACGGAAAAAGATCATACTGCCGGATTTCGAACGCACCTTCTTCGCTCCGGTAGATTGCCGTAACCGCTCGGCGATTTATGTCAGTGCGCAAACCAAGCGCAAAGTGTCGGAAATCCTCCACCTGTTGGGGAATGAAAGCACAAGGCTTACGGCTTTGGTCGACAATATGCTGCGCTTTGTCATGGACATTTATAGCGACGAGCTGAATTATCTCCATGAAAAGAAAAATAAAAGACGGCCGTTTTGAAAAAGCAGAGGAATTTCGACGGCAGATCACAGGACGGGATGAAATCCGCCGATCGCGGCTGAACATCAGAACCGGATCGTCAGGAGCCGCAGAATGTCGCCTTTTCCGACGGTAGCGTTCAGCAAAATGCCGGGGATGGAAATACGCAAGGCTCGCCCCTCGGGCGATTCGCATGGCCTTGCGTATTTCCATCTCCAGCGATAAATTCCCTGCCGGCGGAAAGAGATTACAAGGATACATCAGACTTTTTTGCTTTTAAGGGTGAGACGATATATGTTGTTCTCACATGGCTCCGTATCGTTTTTCCCAACTATCTGCTATTTCTATACAGCCATGAATTTATCCGCCAATTTTTCTTTGAGCATCTCCACCTCCCGGTCGACCATTGGCTGGGTCACCTTCGCATAGGTCTGCGTCGTGGTGATGCGTTTATGCCCCAGCATCTTCGAGAGCGTTTCCAGCGACACGCCGTTCATCAGGCAGATCGTCGTGGCATAGGTATGACGTCCGACATGGAAGGTCAGTTTCTTTTCGATGCCGCATAAGACTGCGATCCGTTTCAGGGAGCGGTCCACCGTATTCAGATGCGGTATGAACGAAAAGACGCGCTCCGCACCATCGTCCCGGCAGCGTTCCAGAATGGACAGGGCCGCAGGCAGCAGTTTGACGACATACTGCGTGTCCGTCTTGCAACGGTTGCCTGTGACCCACCAGTCGCCGTGCGCATCCTGTTCGAACTGTTTCCAAACAAGGGATTTCATATCCGCGTAGCAGATACCCGTAAAACAGGAGAAGAGGAACAGGTCGCGGATGATGCGCTGTTTCTTCGTGCGGAGCGCAGCGTGCTGGAGCGTGAGGATCTCTGCCTCGTTCAGGAAGGCACGTTCCGGCGTGGGTTCGTTGTATCGGTACGAGGCGAACGGGTTGCGGGGCATGATCCCGTCGTTGAAAGAGACCTTGACCACATTGATCAGGCAGTCCAGATAACGGCAGATGCTCGTGAGTTTAAGTGCCCGTTCCGTCTTCAGGTAGACATGGAACTGTTCGATGAACGACTGTTCCAGTTCGGCAAGGGCGATGTCGCTCACACGGTATTTCGCCGTAAGGAACGCTTGCAGGTGTTTCATCGTCGCAAGATAGCGGTACCATGTGTTTTTCGAACGGTCGACGCCGATACGCCCGTGCAGGTCGTCCGTGAAGCTGCGGAAAGTGGACAGCAGGGTGCGGTAACGCTTCCCGAACCCCAGCCATGCGTTCTTGACCTTCTCGGCCGTCACATAGCTTTCCCGGTCGCGGATGTCTCGATAATGACGGTCAATTTGAGAGCGAATATCGTCCAGATACCGGTTGATACGGTCCGCTTCGAGGCTTCGGCCCTTGGCACGGCCCCCGCGGACTTCCCACAAACGCTCCGGAACCGAGAGCTTCGCACTGAACTGCGAAATAGTACCGTTGACTGTGATGCGGCCCATGAGGGGAACCACCGACTGTGTTTTTTCCTTGTTCCTTTTCAGGTAGAACAGAACCTTGAACGTGC
>ERZ773237.1014-NODE-1014-length-26463-cov-3.012988_pt1 | contig 26463 bp, 16 predicted proteins | sample MGYA00580990_ERZ773237 | MGnify/ENA primary metagenome ERZ773237 (study PRJEB29015, sample SAMEA2737749) | human gut metagenome | biome: human gut; feature: human-associated habitat; material: faeces | place: China | collected 2012 ...
CCAAAAAATACGTTTCGGGGAACAATTGAATCTGCACCTGGCCGATAATTTGACAACGGTAAACGGGAGGATTCCGGCGATGAGTCTGCAATTGATTTTCGAAAATGCACTTAAGTACAATGAAATTACTCATAGATATCCTTTGGATATCGATATTTATGCGGAAGTTGGAGCGGTAATTGTAGAAAATTCCTATCATCCCCGGACCGATATGCCGGAGGCATCTTTCGGAGTCGGCATGGAGAGTATTCAGGAAATTTATCGTTATTATGCTGACGTTCAGCCGGAATATGAGATAAAGGAAGGGAAATTTATCTGCCGCTTACCTTTGGTTGAATAATTCACTCCTTTTTTATCGTGTTTCATGCTTTAATTCGGGGGATTCGTTCTGGTTTTCTTTCGTTTTATAAATAATCCCGATAATATTGTAAACTGCATAAATATCGATGAATATTGAATAAACTATATGATGAAAACCAGAACAAATTTAATTGTAGCGTTACTCGCACTCTGTTTTACCGGAACAGTCTCCGATGCTTATGCCTGGGGATGGCATAAAAGAAAATCCGTAAAAAATGATTCGGTCGTAACTCCTGAAAGTAAATACGATGAGTTGGTGAAGAAGGCAAAGACGCGGGAAGGTATGTTTCGTATTCATCAGGTAGATAAGGATTGGTATTTCGAGATCGACGATTCGTTGATGAACCGTGATCTCCTGATTGTCAATAAAGTTTCCGGTGTACCTTATCAATTGAACGATGCCGGTTTAAATAAAGGGATGGCTTACGAAGATAAGCTGATCCGTTTTCATAAAGATACAGTGCTTAATAAAGTGTGGGTGACAACGTGGAATCCCCGTGTCAGTGTGCCCGAGGGGGATGCTATAGCCCTTTCGGTGAAGGACAACTATCGTGAAGCTGTGATCGAACAGTTTCCGATAGAAGCCTTCAAGCCCGATTCTTCTGCTGTCTTGATCAAGGTGAATAAAGTTTTCGACGGAAGTGAGAAGAGTTTTAACGATTTATACAATAGTATTTCTTTGGGAGCTTCTGTGAAAAAAGAATTGTCCCGGATCGGAGGTATGAAAGCTTTTCCTCAGAATATTGTAGTAAAAGCTTTTCTGACAACCCAGATTACGGAAGGTACCGAGTCGGTACCCTTGACAGTCGAAACGACAACGAATATCGTATTGTTGCCGAAGGTGCCGATGACTCCGCGTTTTGCAGACCGGAGAGTCGGATTTTTTACGACTCCTCACATTTATTTCAATGACAAACAACAGGCGGTGGAAACCCGTGATTTTGTACATCGCTGGCGGCTGGAACCGAAACCGGAGGATATAGAGAAATACAAACGGGGCGAGTTGGTAGAACCGGCCAAACCGATTGTATTTTATATCGACCCGGCAACTCCCGCTCAATGGAGGGAGGAGATTAAAGCCGGTGTTTTTGATTGGCAGGAAGCTTTTGAAGCTGCCGGTTTTAAAAATGCGGTTGTAGCGAAGGATGCTCCGACCGATGATCCTGATTTCGATATCGACGATGCGCGTTATTCGGTGATTACTTATGCGGCCTCGCAGCAAGCGAATGCCATGGGACCTTCTGTGGTCGACCCCCGTTCGGGAGAGATTATCGAAGCCGATGTCGTTTGGTGGCATAATGTGATGACGATGTTACATACCTGGATGCGGGTACAGACCGGGCCTATCGATCCCCGGGCCAGAGCGAATACTTTCGATGATGCTTATATGGCGAGTGCTATCCGTTTTGTATCTTCCCATGAAGTGGGACATACGTTCGGATTGAAACACAATATGGGAGCTTCTTCGTCTTTTCCGGTAGATTCGTTGCGCTCGAAGACCTTCACAGCAAGGATGGGCGGGACGGCTAGTTCGATCATGGATTATGCCCGTTTTAATTACGTGGCCCAACCCGAAGATGAGGTAGAACGAATTACGCCGGTGATCGGGGTATATGATAAATTTGCGATAAATTGGGCTTATCGTTGGCTGGATGTAAAGGATCCGCACGAAGAATTACCTGTACTCAATCAATGGATTACGAAACATTCCGGAGACAGGATGTATTGGTACGGCGAACAACAGGACCCTAAAGATCCGATCGATCCCCGTTCTCAGGATGAGGACCTCGGTGACGATGTGATCAAGGCTAATCGCTACGGTATACAAAATCTGAAACGGATTGTGCCGAATATTGTAGCATGGACCGAAGCAGAAGGACGAGGTTATCTGGAAGCGGGAAAATTATTGATGGCAGTGATCAATCAATGGAAAATGTATGCCGGACATGTAACTGCGAATGTCGGAGGTTTCTATATCAACAATCCGGTGATGGGAGATGATCTGGAACGCTATGTACCGGTAGAGAAAGAACGGCAGAAAGAAGCGGTGAAATATTTATCCGAAGAAGTATTTACCGTTCCTGAATGGTTGTTTGCTGCCGATGTCTGGAAGAAGAGTTTTCCCGTTCGTATTTCCCCCCAGGAAGTAGAATATTCACCTTATAATACTGCCCGGGAATTACAGTATGCCTGTTTTTATGATTTATTGAAAGACGATCGGCTGATGCGGATGTACGAGGCCGAAGCGATGAAGGGAAAGAAAAATGTGTATACACCCGAAGAAATGTTTGCCGATTTATACCAGGTGGTTTTCAAGGGATCCTTACAGGGACGTAATTTGTCTTTGTATGAAAGGATGACCCAAAAGAATTTTATCGATGCTATCATTGTCAGTTCCAATAAAGCGGTGGAAAAAACGACCAAAAAAGCTTTGCATACCGGTTATTGTTGTGGTTTTGCAGCCCGGGAAGCTGCTTTCACGCTCCCCGAACAGCCTGAAACCCGGCTTGGCAATATGCAATATTCTTCTATGGGACGGGTTTCCGAGGCTGTATCGGTGAAGAGAGGAGTTATGTTACAGGTATTAAAATTGGCAGAAAGAAACCGGAATGCAGGAAATGCGGAAACCCGGCAACATTATGAAGATTTGGTTGTGCGGATTAAAGAGGCTTTGAATATAAGATAACATACAAACCTAAATAATAAATATAAATGCGTAAACTATTGATCTTAATAACATTGTGCCTGCCTGTGGTGGTGTGGGCACAGGATATGCGGAAGATTACCGGGCGAGTGCTCGAGGCTGCGAGCGGTGAACCTCTCCCCGGTGCTACGGTTTTTATCGATCCGGATGCTCCTGAAGCTAAAGAATATAATCCTGCGGGGACAGTGACGGATGTAAGCGGAAAATTCGAATTGACCTTGCCTGCTTCGATTCGTTATGTGGTGGTGAGTTTTATCGGATACGAGGCTTTAAAAGCGGATATATCGGGAAAGACCGAATTTACTTTCCGCCTGAAGGAAGAAGTGAGTCAGTTGGATGAAGTGGTCGTTACGGGATATCAGCAGATAGAAAAGCGGAAAGTTACTTCGGCTATTACTACTGTACAGGCAGACGATATTAAAAGTATCGGAGTGGCCAGTATCGATCAGATGCTGGAAGGACAGGTGGCCGGTTTGATGTCGACACCGACGAACGGTGCGCCCGGAGCTCCCGCTAAAATGCGGATCCGGAGTACGGTTTCTCTGTCGGGGAGTACCGATCCGTTGTGGGTACTCGACGGTATGATCCTGGAAGGAAACGATATACCCAAGGATTTTGGAGATAAGGATAATATCGATGAACTGCAGAATACTTCGATCGGCGGGGTCAATCCCGCAGATATCGAGAGCATCACTATATTGAAAGATGCGGCAGCTACAGCTATTTATGGAGCTAAGGCCGCTAACGGGGTGATTGTGATTACGACGAAAAAGGGCCGGCAGGGAAAACTACGGGTGAATTTTTCCGGTGGGGTATTCTATACATTGAAACCTGATTTGGGCAAACTGAATCTGATGAATTCGTCTGAGAAAGTGGACTTCGAGTTGGGATTGGCTTCCCGTTCCGATCTGGATTACCGGAGCGACTATGGTGAAGTGTCCCGTCTGCTGTCAAAATACGGGCAATTGGATGCTTTGAGGGAAAATGGGTTCAACGGTATTTCTTCCGAGGCACAGGGGGCTATCGATGCTTTGCGCGGACAAACTACCGATTGGGGGGATGTGATCTACCGGAATGCAGTCAACCAACAGTATAACCTGAGCATTTCAGGAGGATCGGATAAGGCGACTTATTATTTTTCTGGCGGATATTACAATGAGCAGGGGACGACCCGTAAAACCGGTTTCGAACGCTACAACCTGACTTTGAAAACCGATTTCGATCTGGCTAAAAACCTGAAGGCCGGCGTTTCTCTTTTTTTGAACGACAGTAAGAAAAACGGTTACCTGACGGATGGGGATGCTTTTATCAATCCCGCCAATTATTCACGTAATGCCAATCCTTACTTGCAGCTGACCGATGAAAAAGGAGATTATATTTATGACCCTGATATCGAAGGATATAGTGGCCGTTATGTGAAATTCAATTACCTGGAAGAGGTGGACAATACGGATTATACGCTGAAAAATCGCTCTATAAAGCCTTTGTTTACTTTAGATTACAGGCTGACCGACTGGCTAAAACTACAAACTCAGTTTTCTATGCAGCTGGATCATTCTGCGACAGAAAAGGTGGCGGCTAAAGAAACTTATTATGTTCGTAAATATCGCGAAAAAACAAGAGGGAACGATGGCAGTTATTTTTTGCCCGACGGAGGAATTATACAGAATTCTACCAAAGATATGAATCAATATCATTGGAAATTGCAAGGTGAGTTCAATCAGGTGTTCGGAGAAGTACATGCTGTCAATTATATGGCCGGTATAGAATTACGTCGCAGCAAGGTGACAGACCTGATGACCCGTGGATTCGGTTATGATCCGAATTCGTTGACTACGAAGCCTTTGGTATTTCCTGAAGGAAGTACCCAGATAGATAATGCCGAATTTAAACAGTATAGTAAATCGTTCACGGAGGACCGTTTCCTTTCTGTCTACATGACCGGTTCGTATACTTATAATAACCGTTACACTTTCTTCGGAAGTTTACGGTATGACGGTTCCAATATGTTCGGAGTAGACCGGAAGTACAAATACTTGCCTTTATGGGCTGTTTCCGGTGCCTGGAATATCAACCGGGAAGCATTTTTGAGCGATGCCGACTGGTTGTCCGATCTGAAACTGAGAGCTTCCTATGGGGTCCAGGGAAATGTCGATAAAGATACCTCTCCATTGGTTGTCGGGGAATGGGACAATACCCAGGTTTTACCGGACAATTCCGAGTCCAATATTATCGTATCGTCTCCCCCTAACCAATATTTGCGTTGGGAAAAAACCACCAACTGGAACGGGGGACTCGATGTGGCGGTGCTCGGTAACCGGATCGCGTTTACAGCCGATGTTTACAGACGGGTGAGTGATGATTTGATCGGTATGAGGAGCTTGCCGGGAGAGAACGGTTTCGATTATTCGACCATGAACTGGGCGAAATTGACCAACCGGGGATACGAATTATCTCTGTCTACAGTAAATGTGAAAACAAAGGATTTCCGGTGGGGGATGGATTTTAATCTGGCGCATAATAAGAGTAAGATCAATCGGCTGAATGTCAGGGATAATTCCTATGAACCTTCACGCGAAGGCTATTCTGTCGGTGCTGTATTTTCGCTGAAGACCGCAGGGCTGGATGAAAATGGATTGCAGATGTTTTATAATAAACAGGGGGAAAAGGTTTCTTTCAATGACTTTTTCGGTCTGGAATACGGTTATATGATGGGAGGCCTGATTCCTTTCCTGAAAAGTAACCTGAGTGCAGAAGAATATCGTAATTTATTTACCTACGAAGGTACGACCGAACCGAAATTTACCGGTGGCTGGATCAATCGGTTTTATTACAAGAATTTCGATTTGACCGTATCGGCTTCTTTTGTGTTGGATCAGACCGTGCAGGAACAACCTTTCTATAATCCGGTACAGACTTCACCGGGACAGAATTATTCCCGCCGGATGTCACAGATTTGGTCTCCGGATAATACCTCCGGTAAATATCCCCGTATCATGGGTACTTATACCGAAGGGGAGGAGAATTGGGCTTATCAGTGGCTCGGTATGCTCGATCCCGGTAATTCTTACCGGAAATACGACTACTGGTTCAAGAAGATGAGTTATATGCGCATCAATAGTATACGTTTAGGATATACTTTTCCCGAGCGGCTTTTAGGACATATCGGTTTTTCCTCTGCACGCATCAGCTTTGAAGCCCGTAATCCTTTTGTGTTCGGTAGTAGCTATAAAGGTTATTTCGATCCGGAAACCTATGGGAATATTTATACCCAGCCGTTGGCGAAGACCTTTTCTTGTGGAATCGATTTGACATTTTAACTCTAAATATAAAAATATGAAACGAATATATATCCTATTGATCGCTGTCTTTTCACTGGGAATGGGAGGATGTAATTATGTCGATGTCGATCCTGTCGGAAAGGTGATTCCGGATGAAGTTTCGGAATATCGGGCCCTTCTGACTACGGCTTATAGTACCTATCCCCAATACCGCCGCTATCTGATGGTACGTTCCGATGAAGTATTTCCGGATTTGTATGGGTTGTCTTACGATAATTACATTGACTTGGCCACTTTGAACGATGAGAATCCGGATCCTTTAACCGAGACTTATCCCTGGACGGCTATGTATAATATGATTTTTTATGCCAATACGGTTATCGAAGGAGTGATGGAGGCCAGGGCGGATGTCACGACGGATTCCCGCGAGCAATTGCTGGCTGAAGCCTATTGTCTCTGGGCTTTTGTTCACTTCGATTTAATCAATCTGTATGCCAAATGGTATGATCCGGCTACTGCGGCAACAGATAAAGCCGTTCCGCTTTCTTTAAAGATCGATATCGGACAGTCGTTTATACCTACTACTGTGGAAAAGGTATATGAACAGGTGTTCGCCGATTTACAGGAAGCGGAGAAATATATGCAGGTGGAGCAACAGACGGGTGCTTATCTGTACCGGTTTTCGAAGAAAGCGCTGAAAGCCTTCCAGGCCAGGGTATATCTTTATCATCAGGATTGGAAACAGGCTCAGAAGACAGCCGAAAGTCTGCTGGCGGCTTGTCCGCTGGAGGATCTGACGACTACCGAAGCCCAACCTTGGACTTATACGTCGAAAGAAGCGATACTTGCTTTGGAAACGGTATCCAGTACCGTAATGAAAGAAGATATGTACGTATTGGATAATATCAGCGGAAAATTTAACCAGATAAAAGAGGGAGATAAATATGTAGATGCCCGGCTGGGAAATTATTTGGTCGATAAATACGGAACCTGGTATTGTAATAAAGGAGGGAATAAGAATGAGAAGGTCACTTTCCGGAGTGCAGAGCTTTGGCTGATTGCTGCCGAAGCTGCTGCTCACCGCGAAGGACAACTGCCGGCAGCCAAAGAATATCTGTTGACCTTGCTTCAGAAGCGTCTGGCTGAAAGTTATTATAACGAACGGAAAGCAGAGATCGAAACCATGAATCAGGAACAATTGTTGGCCGATATCATGGAGGAAAGGGCCCGGGAACTGGTATTCGAAGGACATCGCTGGTTCGATCTTCGTAGAACAACCCGCCCGGAGGTTATAAAAAACTATATGGATGCCGATTGGAATTCGCTTACGGTTACGATCCGGCAGGACGATCCCAAGTATATTATTCCTTATCCGAAAGAAGCGATTCAGAATAATCCGGAATTGAATAATTAGGGTTGAGTTGAAACGGTAACAACGGATAAAACGGTAACAACAGTAAAAATGGTAAAGAAATACGGTTGTTACCGTTTTTTTTATAAAATAAAAAACTTTGACTTGGCAGGCAAGTCCTTTTTTCGTATTTTCGGGCGATCCTATATTTCAATATGACTGCAATTATTATTGAAGATGAAGCTTTGGCTGCCCGTGAATTGGAAAGTATTCTGAAAAAGTTGGCACCGGAAATAGAAATCGTTGCCCGTCAGGATTCTGTACGGGGAAGTGTACAATGGCTGAAAGAAAATCAGGTAGATTTGATTTTCAGCGATGTTCATTTGGGAGATGGACGTAGTTTCGATATTTTCGGACAAGTAGAGATCAAAGCTCCTGTCATTTTTATTACCGCTTATGATGAATATGCTTTGCAGGCTTTCAAGAGCCAGGGAATAGATTACATCCTGAAACCTTTTGACGAAGAGGAAATACTGCGGGCGTTGGAAAAAGTGCGGAATTGGTTTGCAAAAGAAAAGAAAGCACCCCGGACGGTCCGATTTCAGGAGCGCTTTTTGGTGCAGATCGGAACGAAGATCAAATCCGTACCGGTGGCAGAAGTCGCTTATTTTATGGCCGATGGAAAATACCTGATGTTATATACCCACGAAGGGGGAGGGTATATCCTCGATCAGACGATGGCTGCACTCGAAGAACGCCTGGATCCCCAAATCTTTTTTCGGATCAACCGGAAGTTTATAGTGAGCTTTTCTGCTATCAAAGAAATGATCCGTTATTCCAATAACCGCATAAAAATCGGTTTATCTCCTTTGCCTCCTGAAAATATGGAAGCTATCGTCAGTGCCGACCGCATTCGCGAGTTCCGGGAGTGGTTGAACCGCTAAAAGTTATTCAGCGACACAATAACAAAAAGATCCCGGATAGTGAATTTTCATCCGGGATCTTTTTGTTATTGCTGGAAGGGAGATTATTTCCCATTGATTTCGTCCAGAATCTCCTGTATCTGTTCCTGGCAGCCGCCACAACCGGTTCCTGCGTTCGTCGCTTCGCCTACTTCTTCGACGGTTTTTAATCCTTTTTCACGAATTGCATTTTCAATTTCTTCTCTGCTTACTTCAAAGCAGTGGCAAATAATTTCACTCATAGTCTTTCCATTTTATTGATTCATATTACTTTTCATTCATTTGAATGAATGCGGTAAATTTAAAGTAATTTTCTAAAAATGGCAGAATATATTCAATCATATCTTTTTATGAGGATATAGATTTGAATTATATTGGAGCATTCCATTCCCGTTTAAATACCAGGAAGAGCATTTAAAATCTTTTCGGCGTCTGGTGAAGAAGGGCGGACTGCTTTGGGGTTGATAATCTTGCCATCCGGGTCAATAAGAATGAAATGAGGGATACCGTCGATATTATAATCCCGTTGGAATTGACTCCCTCGCCCAAGCAAAAGTTGAACGCCGGAGAGTTCTCCCGATTTGACTGTTTCTTCCCATGCTGCCTTATCCTCGTCGGTGGAAAGACCGAGGAAGGTGATGTTTTTCCCTTCCATTTTCTTTTCCAGTTCTTTCAAATAGGGCATTTCTCTTTTACAGGGACCGCACCAGGTCGCCCACATGTCGATATACAGATATTTCCCTTTGAAATCCTTCAAGGAGTAAGTTTTACCGTTAATGTCCTTGGCCTGGAAGTCCGGGGAAAGTTTGCCGGTAACGGCAATGTTCCGTTTGTCATACTCTGTTTTATAGGCAGTCCGTAGAGTCGGGTCAGTCACGTAAGTATTGTAAATATTTTCCAGTTCGGTGATATGGTTAATACCGTTCTTTATCTGTCTGATGGCAATCTCGTTCAGAAGAGATTGTTTTAGCTTGTCATTTTTGAAATGTTGGGCGATATATTTCATCCGGGCAACATTTTTATTGTAGATGCCGGAGATTTCTTTATCCTTGCTTCCAAGCACAAGAGCAGCCTCTATAATAAATTCCCTGTAAATGTCAAGGTCAATCAGACTTTCGTCTTCCTGTACGTATTTTTCCAATGTTGAATAATATTCCTCATTCGGGCGATAAGTTGTGTCGAACATGATATGTCCCATGGGATACATAACCAAACTGATCAGATATGAATACTTGATTCGTCCCTCCTCCAGTTTTGCAAATTCGGGATTTACCGCTTCCAGTTTCCGGGCTTTCAATAAATTGGCCGCCTCGTCAGTCTTCTCGTTGACAAGACTGACAATCTCCTCCAGTGAGCGCTCGTATTCGGGGGGGATTATCGGGTTGTAAGTGATAGAATTGAGGTATTCTATTACCGGAGCGTTTTTTCCTTCGAATTTCATGCCGTCCTTAAAATTGTTGGCATCAAAGGAAATTGTGACACGATCGCCTTTCTGGAAAAAAACATTTTTGGCTTCCTCGCCATAAAACAGACGGGCGTATATCATATTCCCCTGTAATGTACAGCTGGCTTTTCCGTGTTTGTCCAGATTCGTTTCCTTGATCATTTCCGGACTGACAACAATGGCAATTTTGGAATAGGTCATGTTTTGCACGTTGAAGTCTACGACGATATCGTCGTTGTTTTGCTGTGAACAAGAGCAAACGACCGAGAGTAAAATAATAAATATAAAGCTTCTCATTTTTAAGTGTATATGATTAATCATAGATTTCCTGCATGGCAGCATCCAGCCATCCGCCTCTTGCGTTTACATTAATGATTTTTCCCTTGTCGTCTACAAGGATAGAGGAAGGAACTCCGCTCAGGTTATAAGCCCGGAATGCCGTTTTAGTATTATCGATAAGCTGTTCCCAGGGCATCTTTTCCTCTTCCAAAGCCTGATGCCAATTCTTCGGATCACTGTCAATGGAGATACTCACGATATTTAACCCTTTGGGATGATAGGTATTGTACGTGTTACGCATGTGAGGTATCTCCCCGCGGCAGGGACTACACCATGATGCCCAGAATTCAATTAATGTAGTGGTCCCGGGTTTCACAAAATCCGATATTTTCTTTTTACTTCCGTCCGCTGCCGTGAGTTCCATGTCGATGAAAGATCCTCCGATAAATACCTGTTTGCCCTGGATCGTTGCCCGAAGAGCCTGGCCCATTTCCGAATTTTGCATTTCGGGGGATAGGCAGGTGAATAATCCTTCGATTTCTTTCAAAGAAAGGTCGGAATTCTTGTCGGAGAGTTCTTGTGCGATTTTAACGCTGATGGCAGATTCGGGATGTGCTTTAAGGTAGTTGATTTGAGTCTCTCTGAGGGCTAGTCTTTTTTGGGTGACGAGTTTGGCCAGATCAATCGCTTTGGCTAAATCTTTCGAATTGTAATAAGCTTCCCCGTAAGCGCGGAACGTTTTGCTCCGGTCGTCCTCCATGGGTTGTATCTCGTTCAGGTAGTTTTGATATTCAGTTTGAGTCCCGCTTCCGGAGATCTGAAACACGGGATATTTGCTGGAATAGTCGCAAGTGGCTTCTATCGCTGCATTGTCGATAAATAACGAGAAGTTTACAATTTTACTGCGGGTCAGCCGGTCATTGGGATCAAGGTAGATGCTGACCGTGCAATAACGCGGCACATCGAATTTACCCAGAAACCTGAATTTACCCCCCGATATTTTCGTACTGTCGATGAAATGAGGTTGATTGGTATCATCCAGTGCCAGAAAAACGGGTTTCCCTTCCCATGCTTCGGGGACATGTCCGGTGAGGGTATATCCGTCGTGTTCCGTACAACTGACGACGGATAGAATGAGTGCGATAAATAGAATGTATTTCATCTTTAAAATCGATTTGCTGTTTTTAAAGAGGGTGTGTCAAAATGCAAATTTTCGTATTTTTAGTGGCTTCTCAATATTGATTATCAATAAATTGCAACTATATAATTTATCGAAACACGCATTTTGACACACCCTCTATGTGGTATTATTGTACCTCTTCGTATGTGAAATCGATCCGGAAAGTAACCATACCCATTCCGTAATATGAAGATTCATAAGATACGCTTGTAACGTAATTATCTTCATCATACGTGTAGTTTAACTCGTGGGTCGTTGTTTCTTCCGTCTCCGGATCTACTACCGACATTTTTACGGGAATTCCTGCCGATTTTTCTCCGATCAACCCTGTGAATGCAGCGTACATCCATCCCCAATCTTGAGTATAGTCTATGTTTGAAAGTTGTAAGAAAAGGGCTGCAATGTCCATTCCTGGACGAGTGTATTTTTGTGTTTGGTCGTATTCGAATGATGTTCCGCTGACATCGACTAAATTGCCGGCATCAAAAGTATATTCTAAATTGTTAAGACCTCCTTTGCCTTCATAGGATTTCATATACCGGTCTGCATATGTCCAGTCAGCACTCATGTTTACGTCCTTTGTATTCCAAAGATTATAGAAAATTGTAGCATTTGATTGTGCTAAATCATCGGTTACACTCAGAGTAACCTGTCTTACATATCCTTCTAATTCCCAGTCAGGATCCGGATTACTGATAGATAAAATAATTTGGTCATTGTTTGTTTGTACATCATAGTTCATCTCATGTTCGTAAAGGACATTAGCGTACTTGAAACTTTGTGGACCGTTGGCTGCATAGGAAATTTCGAATGTAGATTCTGTGATATAATCTGCCATTATTTGACTGAAATCATTTACCCAGCCGATCTTGACCAATCGTTTGTATTTTACAATTTCGAACTCTTCGGTTAATGTCCATTCCCCTCCATCCTGGGCAAGGATAAGACGGTAAGTTCCGGCACTGAGGTCTGTGGGTAAAGTACAAATCAATCCGCTCTGGTAGTCTGTTACAGTCAATTCAGTTCGGGTGCCATTCCCGGTTTCTGCGTATACTTTTGACGTTTCGTTATATCCGTTACCGCCAATATTTATTATTTGGCCGGTAAATCCTGCTTCGGGTATTTCTAATCCGATGATTGGGAGTGAAGCCGCTGTTAATTCAATGCTTCCCAATTCCCATTCGCCGTCTTGTTTTAGTACCAACGTATATTGTCCTGGTGTTAAGCTCATCGGCACGGTCATTGTCACACCGGTGGAAACAATGGTTAGTTGACTTACATCGGCAGATGAGGCTGTGCCTTTGAAGGTGAACTGTGCTGTTGAAGCGAATCCGGTACCGGATACGATAATTTCCGTACCGATTTCAGCTGTAGCGGGTATTCTCACGTTTGATACAGGGTTTTGTGGTGTCGGATCATCATCATCCGAACAAGCCGTGAATGCGCAAATGCTGCATATCATAAGCATCATTATCCGAATTTTTTTCATAACATTTAGATTTTAGAAATTAATAATATAGATAAATTGAACACTTAAAACTTACCATTCTCTATAGGTTACGTCGACAATACGGGCAAAACCGTCGTAGACTTCCGGTTCCACTCCTGAAAAATCTCCGCTCATTTCCGTGTCGTTATATATCCGGAGGATACCTTCCTCACCCCGTAGGCTTCCGATGATCAGATTGTACGAACGGGAGTCACTGGTATTTTTGCGGAATAGATTGAATTTCAGGCGGGTGATTTCCTCTCCTCCCGGTAATGTAAACTGCACTTTTGCCTGCAACGGTTTCGTGGAAAGGTCTACCTGGTAGAGGGTACCGCCCACGGCATAGTACATACAGTTTTTCAGTGAACTGAAAGCGAAGAGGTCTGTCACCTTTGTTATATCGGTACATTCCGACAAGTCGCCATAATAAGCCTTCCCAAGCGCGTTAGGACAACTACTCCACGATTGAGGGACTATGTCGCCTAGCTGGATGCCGTAAAGGTAGCGTTTGTCGCCGTCTGCCAGTACTGTATAGGTTACTGCCATTTGCCCGCTACCCGGGTCATATCGGGTGTTCTCCATGTACACGTAGTCTAGTCCGGTGGGAAATTCATCAAATGCCGAACCCGTAACTCCTCCCGTCGTCGCTTGCATGTCTTCCATCAGTTCTGCCATTTCATTCATCTCCCGCAAAGGTTCCTGATTGTTCAGGTCTGAGGAAGCTAAAGTTTGTCCGTATCCCATGAAGCGTTTGTTGTCGATATCGTATATCATCACCAGGGGAGCGAGGATCATGTTGCCTGCAACATTGCTGCCTGCCATGGGGGCTACCCGGAAATCTTTGTTTATGGGAGAACTGAAAAGTCCGAGAATCTCACCCATATTGCTCGCATAGTGGAAATCCGTCCCGGCAACCATCATTTTGGCATTGACCGTGGGTATTATTTCATGTGGGCTTACTGCTTGTCCGTTCCCCATCTCGTAACGTATATTGTATTCTTCCGTCCAGGCAAAACCGTCACTGCTCAAGCGGGTTGCTCCGTCATCCGTCAGCAAGTAGAAAGGCGATCCGGTTTCGGCGAGGTCTTCCAGTTGCTGGATACGCCGTGGGCCGTTTAATTCCGGCATATCCTGGCTGGATAATAAGTCCCTGTAAGTTTCTCCCGTGACCATGGATATCATGTCCAGTCGTGTCCGACCGTTGTCGGAGCACAACACCATCCAGCCCTCGGAAGTGGTTTGGGTGACTTCCAGTTCGTAAGTCTGTTGCCAGAACAAACCGCTTGTACGGTTGGTTATCGTGAAATATAGCGTGTATGTCCCTTCCGCCAATACCACTTCATAATCCAAAATGCGTTCATTTCCGATCACGGTAGCTGTAACGGCGTCTGCCTGCGGAATCACTTTCCACTCGAACTGGTAATCTTCTTCCGTGAATTGTTCACCTTCAATTTGCGGTGTCAACTGTAAACGTTCGAATTTTCGTACGGGTATTTTCTCATCAATGCCGGTCACCACCGGGGAGGAGAGTTCCCGGTAATCGTAATTCCCCAAATCTTCGGCACAGGATATCAGTAAGAAAATCCAGCAGGCCGTGTATAATAATCCTTTTCGCATGGTTGCATATATTAATATTTAAACAATGGTTCTCCGGTTGTCGGGTCGAAAGCCTCTTCGTCGTATTCTTCTCCCGCTGCTTTCTTTTCTGTTTGGGTGGCCACGTAGTCGCACATTTCTATATAGATAAACTGCCATCTTGCCAGTGAAATCCCGCCTGCCGTATTAAATTCGGCGGGGTCTATTTCCAGTACCCGGCATATTAATTCGAACTTTTGCTGGGAGAATTCTCCCCCGAAGTCTTCATCCCAACTTTCCGGGGCAACCGTGAAACGGTCGGAGAAGATGATGCGGTAACGAATCACGGTTGTCGTGTCATTTCCACTTTGCACCTGATACTCGAAAGGCAGGATAAAGTGCTCGTTGGCTTTCAGTTCCAGCACAATCTCCCGGTTTTCTTGTTTCAGTACCGCCGTACGGTTCAGTTGCACGTTATAATCGAGGTTTACTGCCTCTGCCGGCATTTCTGCGACAGAGACCAGTTCATAGTCGGTTCCTTCTATGGCATTGCCTCCTGCTACACTGATGTCTATCGGGCGGGCGTATGCCACGGGGCGTCCCAATGCCTGGACTTTTACCGTGACAGTCATCGTGTCGGCACTGGTATAAACGAATGTCACGTTGGTACTGTCAACGATCGTATTGTTTAACAAACGGTTGTTGAAATATATTCCGTTGATTTGGTCGAAAGTAGCCGGTTTCTCTTCGTTACATCCTGCCAGTCCGAACAATACCGTCATTCCCCAGTATACTTTCCTGATTATGTTTTTCTTCATTGCTGTTGTGATTACTTGGTTATCTGTTTTCTGTTTCAGTGTCGGGCAAAGGCACCACGAATACTGCATTTGACGGAGCCGGGTTGTTCGTTGCCGAATTCGACCGGATAATCGATGAGTACATCCGTTTGTACATGAAGAATAATTGTCCTTCGCCATAAACTTCGCGGATGTATTCATATTGCAGAAGGGTGGTGGTCAGGGTCTGTAAATTGCTTACTCCCCGGTTTTTACGCAACGTGTTTATGTATGATACTCCGTTAGCCAGGCTGTTGGATTGGCTTTCTGCGGCGATCAGGTACATTTCGCCCAGCCGTAGCAAGGGGATCATGGTATTTTCTATCCGTCCCGATTCCGTCATGTCCGAATATTTGTAGAAATAGCGTGCGCTTCCCGAGGAAATCCAATTGGAACGGCAACGGTAGTCGTCCAGATTTCCGCCGGTTCCGGTTCCACCGTAAATAGTTTGTTCCAGTAAATCGGTTTCCATGCGGAATACCATGTTGGGGGCTAACGATGGGTCGAAATATTCTTCGAACAATTCTCCTCGTTGGCTGTCAGAGAGGGCGAACAGAACTTCTGGCGAGAAAATACGGTCCGGATCCTGGGCAGTTCCGTTCACCAGGCTTCTGTCTACGAAAGGAAATATGCCGTTATTGGAAGCTTTTATCACTTCAGTGGAATAATTGAATGCATTTTCCCGTTGTCCGGCGTACAGGCATACACGGGCCAGCAGGCCTGTTACGGCATAGTAGTTTAACCGTAGTGCCCGGTAACATAAGAAATTCGAACTTTCGCCTGCATTCCCGCTTGACAATCCTCCTTCCGTTTTCACGGGATCTTCGTTTAGGAGGATGCGTGCTTCCTGCAAATCTTGTATGATTTTTGTCATCACTTCCGATGCGGGCAGCAAAGGTTCGGGGGACAATACCTCCGACGTGTAGTAGGGGATACTGGTTGCCTCCGGGTTTCTCGAATATACGGGACCGAACAGGCGTAGCATATCGAAATGCAGCATCGCTCTCAGTGCCAGGGCTTCGCCTTGGATTATGTTATAGTTGTTTCCCGTGAATAATTCTTCGCGGGATTTCATATTTTCCAGTAATTTATTGCAGTTTAGAATCAGAGCGTATGCCTTGTCCCAGGTGGAACTCATACAGCTACGCCAGTATTCGGTGTTGTAATTATAATCTTTTAAGTCCGTGTAATTCCCCCATACCAGGCTTTCGTTGCCGATTTCGTAGGCGCCTCCCATGATTTCGATCATTTCTACTGTCAGGGATTTTCCGTACAGGGCCTCGTCATTCAGTCCGATATAAATGCCGTTTAGTGCTTTCTGGAATCCCTCTTCCGATTTCACCAGTTCATCCTCTGAGATCTGGTCGTAGGGTTGGACATCCAGCCAATTGCTGCATCCTGCCAGTAAAAATGCCAGGCAGTACAGTCCGATCAGTCGTTGTATATTCATGTTCATAACATTTGCTTTAAAAAGTTGCCGATAATGAGAAAGAAACCGTGCGGGCAAAAGGGTAATCGATCCCTCGTTCGCTTTTCACGGATGAACAACGGAACAGGTCGTTCATGATGGCCTGAATGTTCAAAACGGATAGTCCCATTCTTTTCACGAAAGGTTGGGTGAATTCATAACCGATATTGAATGACTCCCCGCTTATGGTGTTTTCATCCATCACGAAGCGCGATGACTTGTCGGTTGTCTGGGTCAATGAGATGCCTTTGTATTGGGCTTCACGGTTAGTCGCCGACCAACGGTTGTACAAGGCTCTTTTGTCCTGGTTGTTGTAAACTTCGTCACTGCTGATGTTTTCTACTTTTTCGAAAACCGATTCATTGAATATTTGGGCTCCCAGGGTGTAGCGAAAGTAACATCCTACGGATAATCCCTTATAGTATAGTGTGGTACCGATCACTCCTTCCAGTTTGGGTTCCGTATCTCCCAGAACGACCTCGTCGTCTGTGTCATAAGTGAAGGAATAGGAACCGTCTTTTTTGATAAAAAGTTCTTTTCCCGTGGCTGGATCGATACCGGCAGAACGTACCGCCCAGATGGCTGTGGGGCTTCCGCCGTCATAATAACGCGTTGTCCCGGCCAATGAGGCTTTCTGCTCTTCGTTCAGGGAGCTGAAAGCGTTGCCGATTTTGGCGTACCGTGCTTTGGCGTGTGTCCCGTTAAGGCTGATATTCCAGTTAATTCTTTCTTGCGGTCTGTAAATGGGGGAGACTTTCAGAGTCACTTCTATTCCGGTTGTCTTTTGCTGTCCGGCATTCATAGCCACGCTTTTCACCCCCATGGAACCTGGTGTGGTAATCAGGGCCAATAACGGGTCGGTAATTTTCTTATACCAGTCGAACGTGATGTTCAGGCGGTTGTTCCAGGTTGTGATATCTGCTCCGGCATTCCAATTAATCGTTTCTTGCCATGCCAGGTCTTTGTTGCCCAGCGCGTTGATCACCAGTCCCGAACCGAAAATGTTTGTCATATCCGTGTTGAACGTGTAGGTCGTGAATGCCTGGTATGCCGAAAAGTTCTGGTTCCCCGGATTTCCGACCGAAGCGCGTAGTTTCAATAGCTGAAACCAATCTTTCGCATGAAAAAATGCTTCGTTGTGTAGGTTCCAGCCGATACCTACCGACCAGGTATTGCGGAAACGGTTGTTCGTGCCGAACATGGATGCACCGTCACTACGGTAGTTGAAATCGAGTAAATAACGGTTGTCGTAAGCGTATCCGCCGTTTAGATAAAAACTGGCGGCACGTGTTTCGCTTTCCGAGTAGGACGATTTCCCGTTTTCGGGATAACCATTGGCAAAGGAAGGACTCCCGAAAGCATCTTCCGTGAAGCCGATCGCTTTATAACCGTTGCTTGTTTCTTTCGACAGGCTGAAATTGAAACCGCCCACAGCGTTTATCATGTGTTTCCCTCCGAACAGACGTCCGTAAGTAACAGCAATATCTCCCTCGTAGCTGGTGGATTTACTGGCGGTGTGCGTATAGCTTCCTTTTTTCATTTCCTCTTCATCGTCAAAGTCACTGTGTTCGGGTGAGAGGCGTTCTTCTGCCGAACTGCTGGTTTTCGTTATGCCGAATTTCCCTCTTGCACGTAAATCGTCGGTGGCGAACCATTCGATGATGAAATTGTTGGTAAATCCGGTTTCGTCGCTTTTGTCATAATTATTCAGACTGGCGTTCCACAGGGGATTGGCCACTTTTTCCTCGTAACCATCTCCCGAGTAATAGTATAGGTATTTGTCGATACCCCCGTCTTCGTTATATTTTTTGTAATAAGGGTTGGCTTGTGCATATTCGGAGAAGCTTACGGACGGATCGTTCGTTTCCATATAGTCTACAGTCAATTTATTACTGAACTGGAACTTGCCGGAACGATAGATCAGATCTATATTTCCGCTGATGGTCTGGCGGTCGGAACCTTTCATTACTCCCTGCACGTTACCGTAACTGAGCCCTATACCGTAACGGATGTTTTCTTCACCCCCTTCGGCATATAGATTGTGCTTATGCGTGAACCCGGTGCGTAGCGGTACGCTTAACCAATAGGTGTCGATCCCTTCTTCGATTCCTTTTAAACGGGCATTCCGTAAACTATCCAGGCGTACCTGGTTGATGGCACTGTTGGATTTGTCCGTGTATACACCGGCGAGTGTCTCGAATTGCAATTTTTCACGGGCATTCATTAAGTTGTAATCCGAAAGGTCTGCCATCGTCACGCTGAAATCTCCCTTATAGGAGAATTGCAGGCGTCCCCCCTCCGGGGCCTTTGTTTCGATAACCACCACGCCGTTAGCTGCTTTCGAACCATAAATGGCGGTTGAGGCTGCGTCTTTTAACAAGGTGACCGATGCCACCCGGTTCATGTTCAGGTCCATGATGGTTTCTAATGTCGTTTCGAAACCGTCAAGGATAAACAAAGGTTGATTGGGGTCGGTCCCATACTCTTCTTTCAATCCCATAACACTGCTCTTGCCCCGGATTTCGATATCGGGCATGCGGTTCGGGTCGGAACCGAATTGGTTGTTTTCCACGATTTTGAATGAAGGGTCGAGTGTGCGCAGACTTTGAACCAGATTCGACGCTCCCACGGCTTTCAATTCCTCTGCTTTGAATGTAGTCGATGATCCCGTGAAACTTTCCTTTTTACGGGTGAAGATACCCGTGACGACTACTTCATCCATCTCTTCGATAACAGGAACAAGTGTAATTTTCTGAAAATCGGAGACATTATTTCCGTTGAACTTTTTTACCAGACGCTCGTAACCGATGTACGAAAAGATAATGTTATACTCTGCCGGACCGAGGGGGAATGTGAATTGTCCGTTAACGTCGGTGGCAGTTCCCTGCGTTGTTCCTTCGATCATAACAGTTACTCCCGGTAACGGTTCTTTCGTATGACTATCCACCACAATCCCTTTCAATTCGATGATTTTCATTTCAGTTTTTTGTGGTTCTGCCGGACGTTGGGTGATAATAATCGTTTTATCCTCGATTTTAAATGTGAAAGGAGTTCCGTTCAAAACGTATTCCAGTGCTGATCTCAATGGCGTATTTCTGAACTCCCTCGTGATTCGTTTGTCAGAAGTACCGATTTGCCCGGCATTATAAAAAAATTCCGTTCCGGTGGCTGTTCCTATCTTTTTCAAAGCGTCCAGTAAAGTGGAATTTTCCAGCTTTAAATTTAGTTGTACCTCCTGGGCATAACTTACCTGCGTAAAACTACAAAGCATTTGTAGCAAGAACAGTGGCAGGACGATTTTCTTCCGGAGTTTGTCCCGGAGAACCGTCCGGTTCCGGCTGAATGATCTGTCTTCTTTCATATTGATCTTGTATTAATGAATATTTATTTTATTACTATTCTTTATATTTGAGCATACAAAGCCCCGAACTTCATTTTCCAATGAAGTTTTGTAATTGATATGGAGGGGATTTTACTTCAGATAAATAACCCCGTTTTCAATAATACATTCGATGTTACTTGTCGTTGTTAACAGCTTGGTGATGTAATCAATTCCCCGTTCGTGCCGGATCATTCCCGAAAAACGGGAATCGCGGTGTTCTTCCGATACCTGAATATCGATACCATACATTCTGGACAATTTTTTAGCCAATACACTTAATTTCTCGTTGTTGAAATAGATCACGCCCTCTTTCCACATGGAATATTCTGCGGCATCTACCTCGTATTTTTCCATTTTATTCGTTTCTTTGTCCACGCGGATTTGCTCGTTCGGCGATAAAGTCACCGTTCGGTTGTTCTCCGGAACGTGATAAGCTATTTTACCGGAGAGTAGCGTAGTCACGTTTTCCGTGTTGTCTTCATAAGCCGATACGTTGAAACAGGTGCCGAGTACCCGGATAGATTCGCTGTTGGGAATCTCCACGTAGAAAGGTTTCGTTGTATCGCTTTTCACTTCAAAGAATCCCTCTCCCTTGATTTTTACCCTGCGTTCCGGTTGGGAGTCGAACGTCGATGGGTATTCGAACCAGGTGTCGGCGTTTAGTACGATACGTGTCCCGTCGGCTAATTCAAGGTTGAAATGCTTACCCGAAGGAACATATATTTTCAATATTTTTGCCTTTTGCAGCATAATCTTTTTCCCGTCGGCGGATTGCAGTGCGACATTCGAATGTTTGTCTATATTTATCTTGGCGTCGCCTCCCAGGTTCGAAACGGCGGAATCCCCGACGAGTAGTTGCACCTGTTCGTTGCAAACGGATATGCCCATGTGACCGAGTTGGGTGTATACCGTAACCTCTTGCAGGGCAGTGGGACGGAACACCAGAAACAGGGACACGAACACACAAGCCGCGGCAACACCGCTGGAAATCCAATACATCCGGCGGGTATTTCTTCTCCGGCGGATCCTGCTTTTTACGTCCTGGTAATTTCTGTCCAGTATATGTTCCCCGCACTCCTTTGCCCGGAGAGAGTTCCAGATCTCATCCAGCAACTCATCTTCATTTTCCCCGATGGGGCGGTTCAAATATTTCTCTGTATCTGTTTTCATGCACGCTATAACCTGATCGACATTAATATAATACCTGACTGCCCGAAACTACGTATTCGAAAATACTATTTTTTTATTTTTCCCCGAAGTTTTTTCATTGCCTGGTAGAGGATGGTTTCTACTGTCCGGACGGAAATGCCTAATTTTCGGGCAATATCGGCACTTTTCCTGTTCTCAATGTGACTCATGATCATTACCTGGCGGCTTCTTTCCGGTAATTCATTCAGTAAAGCGGATAATTGTTGTTCGGGTTCGGGTCCTTCTTCCGCCCGGATCACGTTTTCTTGTTCCTCTTCGCTTTTTTTTCTTTTAAGGTTTTCTTGATGTTGTAGGTGGAGAAACCGGGTTTTGAGGTAACGCAGGGAATTGTTGTGCGTGCTGCGAAGCAGGTAATTGCGCAGAGATTTTTCCCGGTCGAGATTTTTCCGGTTTTCCCATAAGGCAACGAAAATATTTTGAATAATCTCCAAAGCCGCTTCCGAATCACCGACGATAGAGGCAGAATAGTTTTGAAGAAGAGCGAAATAGCTTTTATATATTTTCTCGAAAGCGGTTTCCTCTCCTTTGATCAATGCGTCCAATAGGGATTGATCTGACTCGGTCGTATGACTACCTTTTTCTATCATGATCGATGTACTGCCGTGTGTAATTCTATATTATTAAACGTTCGTTTATGGATATCGTTTTTTCGTGTTCATTATTTTGGGGGGCGAATTTATATTATTTGCTTATTTTCAATGTGTGACATTTTTTTTATAAATTATTTTTCCCGTTCAATAAACGGATTTATATTGATATCTGTATCAGCAAACTTTATGCCTTATCATTCGTTCGCATAAATGCGACAAATTTAAAGCAATTTTCTAAAAATGTCAGGATATATTCAATCATATCTTTTTATGAGGATGCGGATATAGATGATATCGGGGCTGACGGGGGGACATCACTGCTGTTGTAAAAATGGAATATTTCCGTATCTTCGTATAATTTATAATAAACTCAGGAGTAGACGAATATGGACGGAGATAGGAACATAAGTGAAATAATCAGTGATATCCGTGACAATTGTGAATTGGCCAAGGCGGCAAAATGAGGTCGTAGAGTTATATTGGACCCGTTTTCATTTTTAATGGTATGACTTTCATATTTTTGACACAAATTCAAGAAGCGAATCTACCATACCTATTCTTGCAATCCGTCCAACAGTATGCTGGTAGTCTGTTCCCGGTCAGAGAATCGGAAGTGCCGGTTTAACAGACGATAGAGGAAAACAACGAGGCTGCATGATATTCGAAAAGAAACCCGTTAGTCTTGCCCAATTTGTCCGGCAGGTCCGAGAACGGTTTACGGTACGTTTTATCGTTTCATCACAGAGCACTTTGCGTGTAGAGTCTATAAAATGTGCCAACTGCATTCCATTACACGGAAAAATTTAGATTAAAGCGAGAAAGTATTAAAAAACAACTTCCTTCGCAACATTCTGAACAAGAAACCTTATAATTGCAACAATATTATCTTTCAAGTGCCATCTTATACACTGTTTGCCATTCTCTTTAATTGAGGGAATATTATCAAATAAACAATTAAATTGTATGGCAACAGTAAAAATCAAATTCCGTGTATCTTCCATTGAGACGAAGGCGGGTACACTCTACTATCAAGTAATTCACAACCAATCATTGTATTATATTTCTGCGGTAAAGTCATAATATATTCATCTAACAATGCTAACTTTGCCGCTTCTTTCATTCTAGTTTTACATCTAATATCGTTATTGGAAATATTATTAAGAGTTATATTTTCTTCTATTGTTGAAGTAAATATATACCCATTTTGCATTACTACACCACACAAGCTCCTCCATAAGGATGAGTTTAAGGAACTAAGATTTGTATTCCCCACATAAATATCACCAGAAGTGGGGGGATAAAATTTTAGCAACAACTTTAAGAGCGTAGTTTTTCCACATCCAGATGCTCCAACAATAGCTGTTATTTTACCATATGGTATAACTAAATTAATATTTGTAAGTGCATTTTGTTTAGCACCAGGATATTTAAAAGAAAGATTTTCTATTTTTATATCCTCTTTTGATGGGATGTAACTATCAGTCTTATTGAATCCTCCATCTTCATTTGGAGTTTCATGCACTTCATTAATTCTTTCTAAGGCAATCTTGGCATCTTGATACGATTGAACAAATTGTATAAATTGCAGTATTGGGGCATTAATTTGTCCCATAATATACTGCATTGCCATCATCATTCCTAATGTCATGTCCCCTTCAATAACAGAAGTTGCCGCAAAAAAGGACATTATAACATTTTTAATTTGATCAATGAATATCCCGCCAGCTTCTTGTATATGAGCAATATTAAGCCGTTGAAGTGATATGTTATATAATTTCTTTTGAGTTTGCTTCCATTCTGATATTTTTTTATCTTCTAGTTGATGTAATTTTATTTCGTGTATTGCTTCAAATATTTCGACTATATTACTTTGACTGACTGAAGATTCTTGAAATTTTAAATAGTCTAGTTTTTTCCGATAGCGCAAAAAAAGAGTATCCATAAACAATAAATAATACTGCCCAAAAGGAATACAATGAAAACACATAAGTTATATTTTCCTAACACAACAGCGTAAATAGCAACTGATAATGATGAAACTACTATTGACACAAGTGTAGTTGTGAAAAATACTTGTAATCGGTCACAATCTCTAACACGTTGAATAATATCTCCAATTAGAGTTGTTTCAAAAAAACTTATAGGTAATTTCAGTAACTTGTGTAAAAAGCTAGAGATTATATTAATTGTTATGTTAGTTGATGCTTTTAAAGTTATAATATTACGAATGATATTTGCACTGGTCTGACCTACAACAATCATAACTTGTGCTAATAAAATCAGCACAATAAGCGAAATATCTTTGGACTCTATACCTTTGTCCACAACGGATTGTGCTAGGTATGGCATTAGAGTATTAAGCCCAAGAACAGTAAAAACTGTTATGAATATTCCTATGAATTGAATCTTGTATGGTTTAATGAGATTAACAATTTCTTTTATTTGGGTCTGTTTAGCGTTGCTATTAGTTTTGAGAGTAATACTCCAAAATCGTGGTGTTGGTTTTAATGATACAACCAAACCACAATTGCTATCGTCTAACCATAAATTACAAAATGTACCTTCATCATATGTCAATAGCCCAATTGCAGGGTCGGATATGAAAAGTTTCTTTTTATCTACTCCAATACTATATAGTACTACGAAATGGTTTTGCCGTAAATGAATAATACAAGGTAATTTTATGTTATCATTATTCAATGTTTTCCACGACATCTTTGTCACAGAGACATCATAACCCAATTTCTCAGCGGCATCGCGCATAGATGAAATTGAAGTCCCGTCTCTAGATACTTGACACAATTCTCTTAGATATGCAAGAGAATACTCTTGGCCATAGTATTTTGATATGATTTTTAGACAACTCGGACCGCAATCTTTTGTATTATATTGAATAAATGATGGGAACTTCATTGACAACTCACAAATTAATTATTATCTACTCAAAATACCGGAATCTTTGTCTTTGTTTTGTATCTTAAATTTCACATTTGACTTGTTCTTACCGAATGCAAAATTATATACAAGGTTGATATAGACCATATTGGCATTATTGATTATGCGTTCTGTTTCATCTCGTTGTAGAAGTGATGTCCCTGATACAGATGTTGTCTGTTTCCACGAGTCATAAAACGGGTATCTTATTCCTCCTGTCAAAGTGAGGTTTTTAACCGGACTGTACGACACTTCTACGCTTGCCATACTTGGAATTGTTTTCATTGTCTGACCTACAAGAGATTTCTTTTCAGTCTGATAGAATACCGAAACGCCCCATTTTTTGTAAGCTAAATTTACGGATGGAATAAAAGAGTATCCTGTATAATTCCATTTTTCGTTTTCCAAAGCGTTGATTTGGTGGAATACTTCGGAATACAGTCTTAGTCGCAGAATATTGTTCGAGAATGGATACCACTGTAGAAACAGACTGGCTTTCATGTTCTGTGCATTATCCAAATTTCCGAATGTCTCAATGATATTCGTATCGTCTGATTGAAAAACCGGAGCGATGGCATCTTTGTTATAGGAGTAAGCGACTTCTGCACTAATGACAAATTTCTTGAATCCTTTGAAATACGACAAAGACAGGTCGTGATTGTTACTTGGTTTCAGATTCGGATTTCCTACATACAGATAGTTTGCATCTTTGAAATAAGGATTGTATGTCAATGAAGAAATTGCGGGATTTTCGGTATTCACTTCATAGTTGAATGTCAAATCAGAACTTTCGTCGATGAAGTAACCGAGTTTCACCTGTGGTCTGAAATAAACAAACTTATATTCCTTGTTTTCTATTGTGGTAAATATATTTCCGTTTACACCGGCACTGACACTATAATTGAATTTCTTTCCAAGCATACCTGCAATTCCGAGATATGAGTAGATTTCATTCGTCAGTGTACGGTTGTTTGAAGGGAGATTCTTTTGCGTACTATTGTTGTACATATACCGAGAACCGACATATAACTGTGCCGTCTTCATATTGTAGTTATATACGGCTTCTCCAATAAACGAATATTTATCGAGATTTATATTCGTTGCCGTTTCAAAATCAGTTACTCCACCGCTCAATTCAGAATATCGGTAGTCATAATCGGATTTGTAGTAAGTTCCGACAAGGTTCATCGTTAGCTCATGCTTGGCATTAAATGTTTTGCTGAAATACATATCCATTACTGGACTGATGTATTTGTCTTTATCGGAACTTTCTCCAAATTTTTCAAATACCACATCGTCAATAGTAGAAAAAATATCTTGCTTGGAAGAACGTCTGCGGTTCAGAGAATTGAAAGAGAGAAGAGAAAGGATGGCGGGAAAAAAAGGAGGTGGACGATCCCCATACTTCTGCCGCAAAGC
>ERZ773237.1040-NODE-1040-length-25928-cov-3.127817_pt1 | contig 25928 bp, 16 predicted proteins | sample MGYA00580990_ERZ773237 | MGnify/ENA primary metagenome ERZ773237 (study PRJEB29015, sample SAMEA2737749) | human gut metagenome | biome: human gut; feature: human-associated habitat; material: faeces | place: China | collected 2012 ...
GGTACTCCTGACGGCTCTCCGGTCGTATATTTATTCGTATGCCAGATACCTGCATCACACCCCGGTGCTAATACTGCCATTCCAAATGTGGTTGTCTTTCCATCCATTTCCAGTGCTGTACTGTCACCATTCCAGTATGCTGTTAATTTTTCTGAATCTGTTGTGATTTCTGTCGGAAATGCTAAATTGTAATGACTGTCATATCTTCCATTTTCTCCTATATGCTCTGTAAATACTGCCCTGCCTAACCAGTGTGGTACATTGTAATAACTTGGTACTCCCAGTTGTGAGGTACTGTACTCACCTGATTCATATTCTTTTACTTCCATGTCATAGTATTCCATGAAATATCTTGCTGTGCCTAGTTTATATCTGTAATGCTGATAAACAGGTTCGGATATGGTTTCTTCCTCTGTACTTGTCCATTCTTCCACCCACACATCAAAATGTGTTATGCCAAAATAATCATATTGTTCTTTTACAAGTCTTACTGCTTCTGATTTTGGACAGTTTTTACTTTCACATATTGCATAAACCAGTTCATTGTAATCACTTTCATTATCAGTATCCAAACCATAATAACTGTGATAAACTCCATTTTCATCTTCATAGGATTCATTTCCACATTTATCAAACGGTTCTACATTTTCCAGTGACTGTGGTATCCCATAATAGGATTTTCTTGTGTGTGGATATGTTGTTGTTACGGTTCTGTCATGATAATATGCTGTCTGACTTAAATATCCTTCATCATCTAATGAACTTGTTATCATCAGGGGTTCTACTACAAAAATCAGATTTCCATTTCTCCTTAATGTATTATAAACATTACTGCCCCAGTATGTTTCAACTATGTCTTTTAATTTTGCTCCATTGTTTTCCTTTAAACCCTCTGTGATTTCATATGTATTTGATATGTAAGTATTATTTCCTACATCTACATATGCTTTTTCAAATGGGTATTCATCTGTGGTGGCAACATTTCCTGCTGTTTTAAATGCTGTTTCTTTACTTACATCCTGGTCTCTGTATTCATCCGGTATCTGATTTGCTAAATTTATTGACTGGCTTCCTAAAAAATCTATGGCATCAAATGTATTTCCTTCATACTCTCCCTGTATAAACTCATCAGCTTTTATATCATAAACATATGCCCTTACACTGTCTGCTCCCAGTTTTCCAATATTTCCTGATGTGTTATATGGTGAGCCAAAGGATTCACTGCTTCCATTGGCATTTCCATTTATCTGAACTGTCCACAGGCTTTCATCTGCATATACATTTGATATTGGCAGGATTGTTGTGATAAACAGTGTACCTGTTAATACAATGGATACTGCCTGTTTTATTTTTTTAATATTCACCATGCTTTCTACTCCTTCCCCATTTTCAATTAAAAATATTTTTTTCTTTTGTATACTTCTCATGTTCTAAAACAGGATTTCTCTTTTGTTAAACCCTAAAATAATTTTGTTATCTAAAATTGAATCCACCATCTGTTGATTTATATTCAAATCCATCACCATGTATAATCCATGTACTTTGTGAATTATTTGTATCGGATTCTGAATTTGAATTACTGCTTTCTGATGTACTACTGCTTCCACCACTGGTTGTTGTAGTTGTTGTGGTTGAAGCTATTGGTGTTAAACTCTCTGAACTCTTGTTAAGGTCTACCTTTTCTGCTACTTCTAACATATGTTGTTCTTCTGCTTCTTTCTTTTCCTTTATAATATTTTCCAGTTCCTGTGCTGTTGTTGCATTATCTGCCATTTCCAAATATGGACTTATATCAAATCCTGCTGTTGCTGTTTTACTGATTTCCTCTTTCGCCTGCTCCTTTACCTCAACTTCTTTCTGTCTTTCTGCTTCTTCTATCTCTACCTTTTTCTTTTCATATTCCTCATTCGTTCTTATCTCTTTTAACTCTGTTGTGTATTTACTTACTTCTTCCTCTCCTAGATATCCCCTCTCTACTATTTTCTCTATCAACTCTGCTTTTTCTTCTTCTATTGCTTCTCTTAATTCTTCTGCTTCTTTTTCATATTCTTCTTTGATTGGGTCTAATTCTTCTTTGGTTGTTGTCTTTTCTATTCTGGCAGTATAGATGTCTTTGTTTTCTACATTCATGCCATCATTTTTTATGTAATTGATTAATTCTTCTTGGGATTGTATGAGTTCCTGTTTTGTCTGTACTTCTTTTTTCTTTTGGACTACTTTAATGCCTAATATTAATGTGATAATGCAAAGTATAATGACTGCTGTTGTTATAATGATTGGTTTTTTCTTTTTCATGGCTTTCTCCTTTTTGAAAGACTGGTTTTATGGTGCTTCTTTATTTTATGATGTTGTGGTTTGGGTATGAGTGATTTGGGTATGTTGTGTTGTTTTTTCATATGTATGTGATTTATTTTTAATGTCATGGTTAATTTTTGTAATGCTATCACATGTTTTTGCATTCATAATAATTAATTTCATAATTATTATGAATATCAAAATCATGTCTTTTTTACGGTCGAGGGGTACTTACACTTTATCCCAGTCATATCCCGGTCACTGTCTTTTGGAATTTCACATTGATAGCTTTTTTTACAACATCTCCCATAATTTCTTTGGTTTTTAGCATTTATCCTGTATAAAAATTGCATTTGTATTTTACAAAGTCCTGCAACATTCGCGGCTTTTTACTGCCGGTGAATGTTACAGGACTTTTCACTTTTAATACAATACGTTTAGTTTATCTTTCAACTAACTATTAATTGAATCAATTGAATATTCCCCTACAGGAAATTCTTTTAAATCGTTACTAATATTAATAATCATTAACTTTTCGCTGCAATTATTATCTTCTCCTAACAATTTCATATTGAATGCAATACACATTTCATTATGTATTGCATCCTCCATAAAATCATCCTCATCTTCTTCCATCTGTACTGCAAATCGAATTTTTTCCTGACTATTCGGAAGCATATTAACTACACATTCTTTTTCTGTTTTTTCATCTGCTACCATATACAGTCTGGCATACCGTAATGGTTCAGAATCATCCGGTTTTTTATAGTACACTTTCAAATTACTAATTTTTATACTTTTTACTAAGCATTTACCAATATTATTAACATCAAACGAAAATACATAGCAACTATCAGCATCTTCTTCATAAGTGTCTTCTACATAATCAAATGTGTTATATAAACCTGTATATTTATAATCGTAATGTTTCACTTTCACTATATTTTTCACAAAATCTATAATAGGTACATCAGCATTTTTATTCATATCCTGCAATATTCTATTTGCTTCTTGCGTATTATCAGACACTTCTTTAATATTTTCTCTAATGCCATCCACTTTCTGTATCACTATTTTCTCCCCTGTCGTAACCTCTGACATTAATGACTTCATATACTCTGTAACAAACTTTTTATATTGTTTGCATAATTCTTCTTTGTCAACTTCTTTAAAATTTTCTGAATTTTTCTGCAATTCTTGGTATGTTCTTTCAAACATATCATTCAGCTCATCTTCACTATATACACTTGAATCTGATTTCCAATTTTCTATAAATTCTTTTAACTGTTTCTGATTCGCACCAGTGCCTTCTTTCTCTGCCTGTGTAAGTGCTCTGCAATAATTCCATTTTTCAAAAAAAGTTTTTGTAACAGCCCCCAGCATTGTTCCGGTTAGCTGTTCGATGCCGTCTTTTGTAAAATCCTCTGCACATTCTTTAATAAAATCATCTGATAATACTTTTTTTAAAACTTCTTTAATTGAATCCATATCTAATCTCCTCTCGTCTGTCTGTATTTATTTTGAATTATCAACTTGTAAATATAATCTCTACTCACTCCCTCTCTCATCACAATCAATATTAATGTATACACAGTATTAGTATACTTGCCATTTTTTACCTTTTTGCCCATTATATATGAAAAAAAAAACCTATAATAATAGTTTTGTATATATCTGCACATCTAACACAAAATTCACAAAAATCCACAGAAACAGCCGGATTTACACCTGCCGTTCCTGTGGATTTTCGTTCTTTCTATATTCTTTCTACATTCTTTCCGCCATTTCCAGATACCGCTGATACCGTCTGCCGGCATCTTCCTCTGCTTTTGCAAACAGCGCCTTCGCTTCCTTCGGGTACTGCGCTTCAAGCACCGCATAGCGTAACTGGCTTCTTAAAAATTCCGTAAAGGAAGCCTTCGGCGGTCTGGAATCCAGTGCAAACGGATTCTTCCCTTCCTTTATAAGCTGCGGATTATACCGGTACAGATGCCAGTATCCGGCATCTACCGCCTGTTTCATGCTTGCCATGCTCTTTCCCATGCCTTCTTTAATGCCGTGGCTGATACAGGGTGCATAGGCAATCAGCAGGGAAGGTCCGTCATACCGCTCGGCTTCCAGAATCGCTTTTATCGTCTGGTTTTTATCCGCGCCCATGGCAATCTGCGCCACATAGACATTTCCGTAGGTCATCGCCATTGCACCGATATCTTTTTTCGCCGTCCTTTTACCGTTGGCGGCAAATTTTGCCACGGCTGCTGCCGGTGTGGACTTTGATGCCTGCCCGCCGGTATTGGAGTAAATCTCCGTATCAAAGACAAGTACATTCACATCTGCACCACTGGCAAGGACGTGGTCTAATCCGCCGTATCCGATATCATATGCCCAGCCATCCCCGCCGACAATCCACTGTGAGCGTTTCACCAGAAAATCCACCCGCTTCTGAATTTCCGACAGTCTTTGAATCTGCCGTGACGTCCGTTCTGCCTGTTCCGATACCGCCACCGGTACATCTGACCGCGTTACCGCCTCTTTTAATACCTGTGTCAGTTTCTTACGCACCTCTTCTGCCGCCGCAGTGCAGGCTGTTGGATTATCCCTCACTGCAAGCCAGTGTTCCAGCGCTTCTGATATCCCGCTTCCGCTGTCTGCAATGCCGTCATTTTCCACGCCGCTTTCACACTCCCTGACAAATTCTTCCGCCAGCCGTATCAGCGTTTCCCGCTGTTTTTTTGCACCGAGCAGCATACCGTAGCCATATTCCGCATTGTCCTCAAACAGGGAATTTGCCCACGCAGGACCTTTTCCGTTGGCATTGCACGTATATGCCATGGATGGTGCGGAAGCACTCCAGATTGAGGAACAGCCTGTCGCATTGGCAATCACCATGCGTTCCCCGAAAAGCTGTGTCACAAGCTTCATATACGGGGTTTCACCACACCCGCCACACGCACCGGAAAATTCCATGAGCGGCCGTGCAAACTGACTGCCTTTGACCGTTTCTTTGGTCATCAGCTCCGGCTTATCCGCCACCGCACTGACAGCAAACGCCCAGTTGTCTGCCTGTTCTTTTATCTGCTTTGCGGCAGGCTGCATGACAAGCGCCTTTTCCTTTGCCGGGCAGATGTCCGCACAGTTGCCGCAGCCTGTACAGTCGAGCGGACTGACCTGTATCCTGAACGTATGTCCCACAAGTTCTTTTCCTGCCGCCGCCTTGCTTTCAAAATTCTTTGGTGCAAGCGCCTGTTCCTTTTCATTTAACAGAAACGGACGGATACACGCATGCGGACAGATATACGAACACTGGTTGCACTGGATACAGTTCTTTTCAATCCATTCGGGAATAAATGCCGCAATACCGCGTTTTTCATATGCGGTTGTACCGGCAGGAAATGTGCCGTCCGCCAGCGGATAAAAAGTGCTGACGGGAAGACTGTCCCCCTTTGCCTTTTCCATAGGTCTTAAAATGTTTTCAATAAATTCGGGTTCCTGCACATTTTCCCGTTCTTCTCTTGTGGACTGGAGCAATTCAACAGGCACAAGCTTTGTTTCCCGAAAACCGTATTCTGCCGCCTTTATATTTTTTTCTACAATGTCTGCACCTTTTTTTCCGTATGCCGCCTGTATGGAATTTTTCAGACAGGCAAGTGCTTTTTCCTGCGGCAGAATCCCGGTCAGATGAAAAAATGCGCCCTGCATAATCATATTAATGCGGTTTCCCAGTCCCAGACCGTGTGCCAGCTTTCCCGCATCAATCAGATAGAGCCGTGCATTTTTTTCGATCAGCGCATGAACCATTTCTTTGGGCAGTTTTCCGCCAATCTGCTCTGCGCCATACTGCGTATTCAATACAAATATGCCGTTTTCTTTCAAGCCTTCTGTCAGGTCGTATCCGCTGTTTAAAAAGGATTCATTGTGGCAGGCGATATAATCCGCTTCCTGTATCAAATATTCCGAGCGGATCGGTGTATCGCCAAAACGCAGGTGGGAAACCGTAAGTCCGCCCGACTTTTTAGAATCATACGAAAAATATCCCTGCACATAGGGCTTTGCATATTCTCCGATGATTTTAACCGCCTGCTTGTTTGCACCCACCGTGCCGTCCGAACCCAGCCCCCAGAATTTACACTGCATAAGCCCTGCCGGTGTCTGTATCGGAAAATCCGGATGAACGGCAAGAGAATGATGTGTCACATCATCTTCAATTCCGATTGTAAAATGATTTTTCGGCTGTACGTCCGTCAGGTTGTCAAAGACTGCGGCAATCTGCGCCGGTGTCGTATCCTTTGAGCCAAGTCCATACCGCCCGCCGATAACCAGAGGTGCATTTTCCTTTCCGTAAAGCGCGCCGCAGATATCCAGATACAGCGGTTCTCCAAGTGCGCCCGGTTCTTTTGTACGGTCTAACACGGCAATCCGCTCCACGCTCTCCGGCAGTTCCTTTAAAAAATCTTCTGCACTGAACGGGCGGAACAGATGCACCTGAATCATGCCGTATATACCTATGTTGTCCTTCATGATGTCGTCCTGCATACCGGAACTGCCGGTATCACAATCCGTATCTGCACAGTTCATCTGTGGCAGGATTTCCCGTATGGTTTCACACACCGAACCCATGGCAATCACTACGTACTTTGGATTTTTAGCACCGTAATACTGGAAAAAGCGGTATGTCCTGCCGGTTCTTTTCTCAATCTGTGCCATATATTCTTTTATAATTCCCGGAATTTTTTCATAAAAAAGATTCGCAGCTTCTCTTGTCTGGAAATAGATGTCCGGATTCTGCGCCGTTCCGCGCATAACCGGGTGATTTGGTGACAACGCGCGTTCCCTGAACGCCTGCACCGCTTCTTTGTCAAGCATTTCTTCATAATCTTCATAGGACAATGCTTCTATCCGCTGGATTTCGTGGGACGTGCGGAAGCCGTCAAAAAAATGGATAAAGGGCAGTCTTCCTTTGACTGCCGATAAATGTGCTACGGCGGCAAGGTCGCAGACTTCCTGCACCGATGACGATGCGAGCATGACACAGCCTGTTTGGCGCACCGCACAGACGTCCTGATGGTCGCCAAAAATGCTGAGTGCCTGTGCCGCCAGCGCACGTGCGCTCACATGCAGTACCCCCGGCAGAAGTTCTCCCGCCATTTTGTAAAGAGTCGGCTGCATTAACAGCAGTCCCTGTGATGCCGTAAATGTGGAAGCGAGTGTTCCCGACTGTAAAATGCCATGCATTGCGCCTGCCGCTCCGGCTTCGGACTGCATTTCCACCACATCTGCCGTTTCATCAAAAATATTTTTTCTGCCCTGTGCTGCCCAGTTATCCACCGTTTCTGCCATAGCCGAAGACGGTGTAATCGGATAAATCGCCGCAGCCTGTGTAAATGCGTAGGCGGTATAAGCGGCGGCAGTATTCCCGTCTACTGTCATAATTACTTTTCCCATAACATCCTCCATTTATAACCGGCTGCCGTTATCCACCCATTCTTTGGCATGGAGGGCAGCATTTTCATCAATCACCGGAACTTCCGCCGCCGTATCTGTTTGTTTTATATCGTTTTGGGCTGTATTTTTTTCACCCGCTCTTTCCTGTGTACTGTGTAACCGTGCATTTTTTCTGCCGTCAAGTGCCTGCTGAATGTCTTCTTTCATCGCATTGCTTCCTTTCGATGTTTTTATGACATTCAGTATTGCCTGTGTGCCGCCGATTATTCACCATTTACGGCTTATTTTCTTCGTATCCTGTGGAACTGCGGCTTTACTGTGATTTCCGTCACTACCAGCCCCTCTCTTTGTGCCAGTGCAAATGCCGCCGCTTCCGCCACTTCTTCGGGCAGCAGGTATGATGCTTCTTCTTCTCCTTCACAAAAGTCTGCATTGCGGTACAAATCGGTCTTTGCCATATCCGGCTGTATCGTAATCACCCGCACACCGTATTTGCGCACCTCGTCAAACAGGCTCTTTGCAAAGCCGGACAGCCCTGCCTTTGTCGCACCGTATGCACAGCCGTGCGGATTGGACTGCGCTGCCGTAACAGAGGATATATTTAAGACTGTCCCCCTGTTCTTTTTTAATGTTCGCAAAAGCTGCTGTGTCAGAATCATCGGTGCTTCCAGATTCGTGCGCACCATTTTCTGAATCTTTTTCGGATTTAATTCTTCATGCAGACCGTAATAACCGACCCCCGCATTATTGACCAACACCGTGACACGGTAATTCTTATCAATCTCTTTAATATGCGCACACAATGCCTGCGTGTCCGTAATGTCACAGACCACCGCATGAAATTTTTCCGGCTGTTCTTTGCAAAACTCCTGTGCTTCTGCTCTTTCAAAATTTCTTCCAAAACCAAAAACTTCATACCCATTTTTGACAAGCATACGGCTGAGTGCCAGTCCAATTCCGGAAGATGATCCCGTTACAACCGCCGTATCTGCCACATTTGCCATATCCGTGTTCTGCTCTATTCTTCCCATAAAAATATCCTTTCTTTTGGCAGTCTTTTTTCAAGCTGTCCGGTCAGAAATCCCTCCATGCGCGTCAGCAGTTCCGGCGGATACTGATACACACCGCCCACATTGGTATACGGAAACTGCACCACTGCCGCATGCGGCTCTTTCTTCCGCATATTTTTTAAATATTCCTTTGAAATGCGGAAACTTCCGACACTTACATCCACCAGCCGTTTCCAGTCAATCTGTTCGTCAACGCATTGAAGCATTTCTGCATAAACATTTTCCCAGTCCTTACAGTAAATCATCGGGTCAAATGCCAGACGCACGGAAAATCCCCACTGTACTGCTTCTGCCGCACACGCAATCCGCGCCTGCATATCCGGCGTAAAATGTTCATATGCCGCAATGACCGGCTGAGGCGACATGGTAAATGCAAATATTACCCGCTCTGTGACTGCCTGCTGTTTAAAATAATGCACATTGGCGCTTTTTGTCCGCACTTCAATTGTAAGATTTTCATGTTCCGTCGTAAACCGCATCCACTCTGCCGTATAACCGATGACCGGTTCGACCGCAAGCAAATCCGTATCATACGACACACACAGGTAAACGCTGTGCTGTTCTAACAAACGCTCCACTTCTGCAAAAATGTCTTCTAAATTTACAAATAGCACTACATTTGCAGAAGGATACATGCCTTTCAGATAGCAGTATTCGCAATCGTAAATGCAGTTCATCATGCAGGACGTATAATAAAACCAGTGATTACCAAAGCTTTGGCAGACCGGCGCGCCCTGATAAATGAGATTGTTTTTCTTTTCTGCCAGAATGAGATTCTGCGTTTTATGCTGTCTGACCACGCTCTGTCCCCTGCGGCAGAAGACATCTTTATAATGATGTACCGGTATCACCTGTGCCTGCGGAAAGCGGGACAGAATTTTTTGTGTTCTCGGATGATTCCAAACCGCTTCTTCCACATAAATATGCGAAAACCGTCCGTTATAACAATTCTTTTCTAAGCTGTTCAAGACACCGCTTCCCTTCTTTTTTATCCTTGCACGGCAGACTTCCTGCCGCATAACCGTCCCGGATTATGTCTTCATAATCTATACCCGATAACCGGCAGTACTTTAACAGCTGGAACAGTTCTGCTTCCATGACGGCGGAACAGTGCATATCATGACTAAGACGTTCTGCCTGCCGCTGTTCCTCTTGTGATAACACCTGCTGTTCCCGCGCATAATCTCTTTCTGCCGCTGCAAACCGTTCCACGGCTTGCGCAATCTGTCCAATCTGTGCCTGCACCAGTTCACGCACGGTATCTGCGGACATTTTTTCCTGTACACCGTTATCGGATATGATTTTTATAAAAAACATCTGATGCGGACCGAAAAAATGATGTGCCGCCTGATACCCCGCCGCCGCTTCCATGTCATATAATTCTATATTATATAATTCCGTGTCACATAATTTCACCGGATTTGCCGTATCCGTATTTTGCGGCATATCCGCTTTCTGACATACATGTTCCTCTGACACACTTGCTTTCCGCCGCACGTTCATTCCTGTTACAACCGCAGCTTCGGGAAACGGATGCCTGTATAAAATATCCGGGTAAAATGTTTTTTGTGTCGCTTCTTCCGTAATTTTGCTGCACAGATAAGCCACACCTTTTTTCTGTTCTGCGCCTGCGCATATGCCGCACTGCACAAAGATATCTCCCGCTTTCACATGTCCCATTGCACAGACAGCCGCGACAACTGTCGCGGCTGTAATTTCTCCCGTTCCCGTAATTGTAAGGCATATCTGCTGTTCCTCACAGCGATACATTTCAAACGGAAGGGAATTTATTTCTTTTTTCATTTTGTAATACTGCAAAAACGGATAGGCTTCATCATACAACGCTGTAAATAAATAAATCATCGCTTCTCCTCATTTTTGATTTCTTACTAATTCTGTGCCTTAACCTGTTCAAATTTTTCAAGCACTTCCTGTTCCGGTCCTCCTGTTATAAGGCTGACAACCACAATAACTGCTACAGCTACGATAAATGCCGGAAGCAGTTCGTAGATTGCAAATACGCCGCCAAGCTTTGCAATGACATATTTCCACAGGAAAATCATGACACCGCCGGATACCATACCCGCAAGAACACCGTAACGGTTCGCACCCTTCCAGAATAAAGATACCAGTACAACTGGTCCGAAGGTTGCACCGAAGCCTGCCCATGCAAAAGATACAATATCAAATACAGAGCTGTCCGGGTTGCTTGCCATAAATACACCGATAACGGCAATCACAACAACAGTGATTCGAGCCACCACAATAGACATTTTCTCGGTAATCTTAATGTGAAAACAATCTTTTACGAGGTTTTGTGATACTGCGGAAGCCGCCGCCAAAAGCTGTGAATCTGCCGTAGACATTGTTGCCGCGAGCATACCGGCAAGAATCAGTCCGCCGATAATCGCCGGAATCGCACCGTATGTACTCAATAAATGTGCCACCCGTACAATAATCGTTTCAGAATTGCTGCCTGTCAGCACTTCAATTGCGCCTGCCTTTGACATGCTGTAACCTACAATACCGATAAATACACCAATTGTTAAAGAAATCACAACCCAGACGGTTGCCACACGTCTTGAAATCTTTAATTTATTTTCATCTTCAATTGCCATGAAGCGAAGCAGAATATGCGGCATACCAAAGTAGCCCAATCCCCACGCCATTGTAGAAGCAATACTTAAAAAGCTGTATTTTTCCGCAGATTGTGTTTCTACCGAATAGCTGTGGAAGAAATCCAGATAACCCGGAAGCTGCCTTGCATTATCTATTACCACATCTAATCCACCCGCAACATTGATACCGAATACCACTACAACCACCAGCGCGATTGTCATAACAATACTCTGAATCAAATCGGTTGTACTTGCTGCCAGAAATCCGCCCAATGCACAGTAGCCGACAATGACTGCTGCACTGATTATCATGGCTGCCATATAATTCACCCCAAACAGGCTGGAAAACAACTTACCACAAGCTGCAAAACCGGAAGCCGTATACGGAATGAAGAAGATAATAATCATCAGTGCCGCAATGCCTGTCAGGATTCCTTTCTTATCACCGAATCTTTTTGCAAAGAAATCCGGCACGGTAAATGCCTCATAGGCTTTGGAATACACACGGATTCTTCTGGCTACAATCAGCCAGTTGACATATGTACCGATTGCAAGCCCAATGGCTGTCCATGCTGCACTTGCAACACCGGAAAGATAGGCAACACCCGGAAGTCCCATTAACAGCCAGCTGCTCATGTCTGATGCTTCCGCACTCATCGCTGTTACAAACGGGCCTAATTTTCTGCCGCCCAGATAAAAATCATCGACGCTGTTATTCTGCTTCGAGCAGTAAAAACCAACACCTAACATTGCCGCAAGATATATAAGAATCGCGGCCATAATAATAATTTGTGACATAATTCTACCTCTTTTTTTCGATTTAAACCATAAAATTATAACACAAATTAAAATTTCAGTAAATAAATATTCGACAAATCAACAAAAAAGCTGCCGCTTTTCAATCTGTGTATCTGAATTTCCGACTGTGTTCTGTCCGGATTTCAGGTTTTGATTGATGAAAGCAGCAGCTTTTCTATTTTATTCTATTACTTTTTATGTATTATTCGTATAATGGATACTTGTCTGTTAATCCCTTAACCAGTTCCATAGCCTTTGCCTTATTTGCATCGACATCTTCTACAAGCATTGCGATTGCATCTGCTACAATATCCATATCCGCTTCATTAAAGCCTCTTGTTGTAACAGCTGCCGTACCCAGTCTGATACCGCTTGTTACAAACGGAGAAGCCGGGTCATTCGGAATCGTGTTCTTGTTACATGTGATGTTGGCTGCATCTAAGAGCTTTTCTACTTCCTTACCTGTAACTCCCTTACTGATTAAGTTTACAAGCATTAAGTGGTTGTCTGTACCGCCGGAAACGATATCAAATCCTCTGTTCATTAATCCGTTGCAGAGTGCCTGTGCATTCTTTACAACATTTTCTGCATACGTCTTAAAGCTTGGGTCTAAGGCTTCCTTTAAGCAGACTGCCTTACCTGCGATAACATGCATCAGCGGACCGCCCTGAATACCAGGGAATACGCTCTTATTGAACTTGAACTTTTCAGCAGCTTCTGCTGAACTTAAAATCATACCGCCTCTTGGTCCGCGCAGTGTCTTATGGGTTGTTGTTGTAACAACGTCTGCATACGGAATCGGGCTTGGATGTGCACCGCCTGCTACAAGACCGGCGATGTGTGCCATATCTACCATTAAATATGCACCGACTTCATCACAGATTTCCCTAAACTTCTTGAAGTCAATAACCCTTGCATATGCACTTGCACCTGCAATAATCATCTTCGGCTTGCACTCTTTTGCGATTCTTAATACTTCATCATAGTCGATAAAGCCTTCTGCGGTTACACCGTAAGGTACGATGTGGAAATACTTACCTGAAATATTAACCGGTGAACCGTGTGATAAATGTCCGCCGCAGTCAAGACTCATTCCCATAACGGTATCTCCCGGCTCTACCATAGCAAAGAATGCTGCTAAGTTAGCCTGTGCACCAGAATGTGGCTGAACATTGGCATATTCACAGCCGAATAACTTCTTTGCCCTTTCTATTGCCAGTGTTTCTACTACGTCAACATACTCACAGCCGCCGTAATATCTCTTTCCCGGATATCCTTCTGCATACTTATTGGTAAGCGGACTACCCATTGCTGCCATAACTGCCTTACTTACGAGATTTTCTGATGCAATCAGCTCGATGTGGCTTCTCTGTCTTGCGAGTTCGTCATCCATCGCTTTTGCAAGATCCGGATCAAAACTTGATACTTCATTGAATGAATACATGAATACAACCTCCATTTTTTTATAATTCTTACGATACCAGGGTCAAAAGTTCATTCACCCACATGAGCTAGCTCATAAGTGGGTGAATGACTTTGGGGTGTGTCCCCAACATCTTTCTTATAATTTTATAATTAAATCTTAAATAAGTCAATGGCTTCTGACAGATGACGTGCATTTGTTAATAAATCTTCTGCCGCCGTATTCAGTCCTTCCACTGAGCCGAGCTGTCTGTTGGCTGTTTCGGTTACTTCTTCGGAAGATGCTGCTGTTTCCTCGGATACTGCCGAAATACTCTGGATAGAGTCAATTGTAACGGATTTTGCTTCGGCAATTGTATCAATACCGCCTGTAATCTCATTTAAGTTACTTAACAGTTCTTCAAACCTGCTCTGAATCTGTGCAAAAACCTTCTCTGCATTTTCAAGGGATTCGCCCTGTACTTCTACAACATCTTCGGCTTTCTTTGCAATCCTAACGGTATCATTGGTCTTGTCATTAATCGTACCGATGATTTTCTGAATCTCATTTGCTGAGTTTACGGACTGCTCTGCAAGCTTACGGATTTCAGAAGCTACAACTGCAAAACCACGTCCTGCCTCGCCGGCTCTTGCTGCTTCAATCGAAGCATTTAACGAAAGCAGATTGGTCTGTTCTGCAATCTCATTAATCGCATCAACAATTTTTGCAATCGCCTTGGACGATTCTTTTAACTGTGCAATTTCCTCAATAACCTGATGTGTAATCTCAACCGTTGAACCGGCATTAACCTTTAACTCACTAATTGAAGCCATGCCGCTTGCTACGATACCGGTTGTCACATCGGCAATCTTTGCAATCTTATCCGAATTATCAGATACAATATTAATCTTATCTGATAAAGCATCCATCTGTCTTAAACAATGCTCTGAATCTTCTGCCTGCTGGACAACGCCCTGTTCAATCGCTTCGATAGAAGCTGTAATATCCTGTGTTTCAGCTAACAGCTGTTTTGCACTGTCCGAAACGGTTGATACCGAAGTATCCACACGTTCCGATACTGTCTTTGTCTTTTCAATCAGCTGCTTTACATTATCAATCATGCCATTGGTACTTGCCGCGAGCCTTCCAAATTCATCTTTGCTTTTAACATCAATATGTACGGTTAAATCACCACCTGCTGCCAGTTCCAGCTTATCCATAATCTTTTTAATCGTCAGACTGAATGAATAAGCAAGATAGCCGCCGATTACCATCGCAATCAGGAATGCAATCACTACAATGGTAATGGTTACAATACGGATTTTCTGTGCCTGTGATACAATCACGCTCTGCGGAATCAATGCACATACGGTAAATCCATCGTCTGTCTTGGAGTAGATAAACAGCTGCTTTCTGCCATTATATTTTACATAAGAGCTTCCGCTTACATCTTCACTGTCTGCAAGCTTTGTAAAAAATTCCTGATTCGTAAAATACTGCTGTCCATCCTGAATATCCATATAATTAGATACTACGATTTCACCGCCGTCCGGCGCAATCAGACCGATAATGCTCTTTGAACCCATATCAATATCTGAAAGCGGCTCCGTAACATAATCAACATCCAAGTCAAAGAACATATAACCAATTGCCTTTTTAGATGTTCCGAGCAGCTGCCTTGCAAAGCTTACAGAATAATCTGCCGCGCCGCCTGCCGCATCCAATACTTCACGGTTTGAAAACCATGCAGAACGCTTCTGGTCGATTGTCTTACCTTCTGCAGAATTTTTAATCTTGTCTATATATCCTGCACTGTCAGCATCTTTTATCGTTGCCGTGTATAAAGGCTTTCCATAATTACCAAAAATGTAAATATTTGAAATTGCCTTATTTCCCAGTGCCGTAGAGGTTAAATTGGCACGCAGTGTTGCATAATTATTGCCCTCTGTAATCGGATCGCTGCCGTATACACCGGAATAGTATTCCTGCACCATGGAATTATTAACCATATCCGTTGCCGTTGCCTTTACATTCGTAAACATTAGGTTGTAGTAATCTGCCGTCTTGGTAATCGTCGACTGCGATGACTGTGTATAACTCTTTGTAATTGCTTTAGAAGCGGTTGTATAAGAAGCCACACCCAGAATAATAATCAATGCAATCGGTATGATAAATGCACCAATCAGCTTAAATTTAATGCTCGACATTATTTTAACAAGCAGTCTGCCCTGTGGAATCTCCGGTTTTTTAATCTTCTTTATGCCCTTCCTTTTATTCCCTGCATGAGCCGCTTCACTGTCCGGCTCTGCATCTTCCTGGGGTACATCTTCAAACATTATGCCGTCTGTGTCCATGGGTTCCGATTCCTCAACATTATCCGTTCCCACATATCCGGCTGTATCCGCAATTTCAGCTGTTTCTACTGTTTCTGCCTGCACTGCTGAATCTGCTGTTTCTTCCTGTACTGCTGAATCTGCTGTTTCTTCTGTTTCTTCCTGCACTGCTGAATCTGCTGTTTCTGCTGTTTCTGCTGTTTCTTCCTGCACTGCTGAATCTGCTGTTTCTGCCTGCTCTGCTGAATCTGTTGTTTCCTGTATACCGTTATTATCAAGAGTATCATATTCTTCCACGGCTGCTTCTGATGACAGTACTGCCACAGACTCCCCTGCCGTATTCTCCCCCGGCAATTTATAATTGCCTTGTTGTGTTTCTTTACCACTCATTATAATACTCCTTTATTTTTCCTCCAATATTTTAACTGCACAATAATGTCTGCAATTTAGATGATATTATCATACATTATTTGTACGTTTTTTTCAACTCTTTCCTGTAAAAATTAACCATAACAAAAAGATATACAAAAGTGTTTTTGTGTATTTTCACAAAGTGTAAGCCCTGCCGCAGGAAAAAATTACCCAAAAGCCGCCACCCGGATCATACGGACAGCGGCTTTTGCCAATTTTTTAAAATTATTTAAACTTCCTGTTCTTCTTCAATGGCAATCGATAATTCTTCAAGCTGCTTTGCATCGACCACATCCGGTGCGTTTGTCAGCAGGCAGGAAGCATCCTTTACCTTCGGGAAAGCAATTACGTCACGGATACTGTCACATTTTGCCATAAGCATAACAAGTCTGTCCAGACCATAAGCCAGTCCTGCGTGCGGCGGCACACCATACTTAAAAGCATCTAAGAGGAAGCCGAACTTCTCATTTGCCACTTCATCAGACATGCCCAGTGCCTTAAACATTCTTGCCTGAACGTCTGCCTGATGGATTCTGACACTTCCGCCACCGATTTCCGTACCATTTAAGACGATATCATATGCCTTTGCGCGGACTGCGCCCGGATTGGTTTCAAGCTGGTCAAGGTCTTCGTCCATTGGCATTGTAAACGGATGATGCATTGCCACGAAACGGTTTTCTTCATCAGACCACTCAAACTGCGGGAATTCCGTTACCCAGAGGAACTTGTATTCGTTCTTGTCTAACAGACCCATCTGACCTGCCAGTTCAACACGGAGTGCGCCTAAAACATTCCATACAATCTTGTTGCGGTCTGCGGCAAACAGCAGTAAATCGCCTGCCTGACCGTCCATAGCCGTAACGATTGCCTGCATTTCTTCATCTGTCATAAATTTTGCAAATGAAGACTTTAACGAACCATCTTCATGGATTGCAATGTAAGCAAGACCCTTTGCGCCGTAACCCTTTGCAAAATCCACAAGTGCATCAATCTTCTTTCTCGGCATTGCACCCTGTCCCTTGGCATTGATACCACGGACTGTTCCGCCGTTTTCAATGGCTGATGTAAATACGCCGAAGCCGCAGTTTTTCACAAGCTCCGTAATATTCTTTAATTCCATGCCGAATCTTAAATCCGGCTTATCAGAACCGAAACGATCCATTGCTTCCTGCCATGTCATACGCTGGATTGGCAAAGCCACATCAATGTCTAACACTTCCTTAAACAGATAAGCTAACAGACGTTCATTGACATCAATCACGTCATCTACGTCAACAAATGATAATTCCATATCAATCTGTGTAAATTCCGGCTGTCTGTCCGCTCTTAAATCTTCATCACGGAAACATCTTGCAATCTGCATATAACGGTCATAACCGGAGCACATTAACATCTGCTTGAATAACTGCGGTGACTGCGGCAGTGCGTAGAACTTACCCGGGTGAATACGGCTCGGTACAAGGTAATCTCTTGCGCCTTCCGGTGTACTCTTTGTAAGCATCGGTGTTTCGATTTCAAGAAAGCCTTCATTTGCAAGGAATGCTCTTGTGAGTGTCGCAACCTTACTGCGCATCATAATGTTCGACTGTAAATCCGGTCTTCTTAAATCCAGGCAGCGGTATTTTAATCGTAAATCTTCCTTTGTATTGATATTCTCCTCAATTGGGAACGGCGGTGTTTCAGATTCTGATAATACACGAATCTGTTCTGCAACCACTTCAATATCACCTGTCTTTAAATTCTCATTGACTGCGCCGGAACGCTTCTGTACCTTTCCGACTACTGCAATAACATATTCGTTACGGATACCGTATGCTTTCTTAAAGCCTTCGCTTCCGACCGTATTTTCATCAAATAAAATCTGTAAAATGCCACTTCTGTCCCTTAAATCCACAAAAATAAGTGCGCCCAGATTTCTTCTGGTCTGTACCCAGCCCATTACGGTTACGGTTTCCCCGATATTTGCGGCAGAAACTTCTGTACATCTGTGTGTTCTTTTTAAGCCAACCATTGATTCAGCCATGTTGTAACTTCCTCCTAAACTCGCCTATTGCGGCTTTTCTTCATTCAATAAATCGTAAATATCCAGATTCTCAAGCCGGATTTTACTGTCCTCTATAAGCTTCAGCGTGGATTCTTCGTGAATCATGCGCTGAAATTCCAAAAACACGCGCATATCCATGTTTTTGATTTCTTCTATTATTATATCCACTGCGGTATCAATGTCAAATGCTTTTCGATACGGACGCTCAGAAATCAACGCCGCAAATTCATCGGTAAGCCGCAGTATTCTTGCGCCAAACGGAATTTCCTCCCCACTTAAATTATTCGGATACCCGCTTCCGTCAAAACATTCGTGGTGATACAGCACCGTTTTCATAACCGTATCTGAAAAATCATACCGTTTCAGATATTCATATCCGATTTTGGAATGCATCCGCATATACTTCATTTCTTCAATGGATAACCCGTCACTGTTACGTCCGTACAGGTATGGGGAGAGCTTTAATTTACCAACGTCGTGAATCATTCCCGCCAGCTTTAACTCATACGCTTCATCTTCGCTCATGCCCAGCCTTTTTGCAAGCGCATAAGTCAAATTTCCGACCAGTATCCCGTGAGAAATACCATCTTTGAAATCATTGATAATATTTTCTTCCAGTCCGCAGTCCTGCATATGTTCCTCCAGTCCATTCATTAAAAATTATTTTCACTGAAAAACTTTCGTTTCCGCTCAATCATTTCATCAATCCGCTGTATGTAATTCGTGACGTCCTTTACATTTTCAATCCGCTCAATGCGTCCTGCCTGTCCGCCTTCTGTTTCATTCTGAAAAACAATCTTTGTAGAAGCACCTGCACCCATTGCGATAATTGTCTGCTTTTCTTCCATAATTAAAATGTTGTAAATACACTCAAGCCCCGGCTTGCTGTAACCCACATTTTCAAAGTTGCCCGCCATATTCTTCTGCCTATACATATAATATGGCTGATGTCCCATCTGGTGTGCATAATCTGCCGCCATGGATACGATTTCATCGCTGTTGTCCATTTGCAAATCCAGATATTTTTCGCGCCAGATATTTAATGCCGCCGCACGCTTAATCGCAAGCGAATGAACGGTCAGGCTTTCCGGTGCAAGTGCTTTTATTTTTTCAAGCGTATGCTGTACCATTTCTTTATTTTCGCCCGGCAGTCCAAGAATCATATCCATATTGATATTGTCAAGCCCGGCTTTTCCTGCCAGTGCAAATGCTTCTTCAATCTGCTCCACCGTATGTCTGCGCCCGATTAAATCCAGTGTCTGCTGGTTCATTGTCTGCGGATTAATGGAAATGCGGTCTACATGGTGTGCCTTTAATACACACAGCTTCTCATAGGTAATACTGTCCGGTCTGCCCGCTTCTACGGTCAATTCCCGGCACGCTGACAAATCAAACTGCCGCTCCAGCTCTGTCAGTAACATATCCAGCTGTCCTGCGCTTAACGTCGTCGGCGTTCCGCCGCCAAAATAAACCGTATCCAGTCTCCGTCCACGCATCGCTTCCGATACGTATTTCATTTCCTTTAATAAAGCTTCCAGATACGGTTGTACTTTGCTTTGATATGCCGCCAGCGAATAAGATGTAAATGAGCAGTACAGACAGGTTGTCGGACAGAACGGAATCCCGATATACAGGCTGTATCCGTTCTTATAATCCATTTTTTCCAAAATGCTTTTCTCTGTCTGTGCAACCTGTAAGGCAAGCTGCGCCTTTTTCTCACTGACAAGGTGCTTTTTCGTAAATTCTTTCAAAATCTGCTCGCGGTCTGCACCTTTTTCCAACAGGGTATAGGCGATTTTACTTGGGCGCACACCCGTAAGATAGCCCCACGGCAGTGTCTTGTTTAACTGTGCAGATAACTTTGTATACAGTGTACATTTAAACGCTTCGTGGAGTTCTTTCTTGGAACGCCCGTCTTTTTCCGGTACTTCCGGTTCAATCACAATATCCTGTGCTGTGCGTGTCTGCTCTGCCTGCTCCTGATACTGCATGACCTCTGTCCGCGGATAAAAGGATTTAATAAGCACCACTGCATCATCATAAAAATCCATGTCGGATATTTTTATATATATCATGTTTCATTCCTAACTTACTGTTTGTTGCATTTTTATATCTTTAAAATTTTTACTGCAAAAACGGATTGTATTTCTTTTCATATGCCACACTCGTCGATTCTCCGTGTCCCGGAAAAACTTTTGTGTCATCCGGCAGGACAAGAATCTTTCCTTTAATGGAACGCACAATGGCACTCATGCTGCCGGTCGGAAAATCGGTTCTGCCGACAGATGCTGCAAACAGCGTATCTCCTGAAAACAAAATGCCCGCTTCTGCGATATAATAGCAGCTTCCGCCCGCAGTATGTCCCGGTGTGTGAAAGACTTCAATATCCAGTCCCGCAAGAGATAAATGCGCTCCGTCCTTATGGTACACATCTGCATCAAGCACCGTACTGCGCCCATAGTCCTGCGAAAGATTCATCTGCGGACTGTGCAACAGTTCTTTTTCATCTTCGGATACATACACCTGCACGTTATGTCTTTTGCGTACTTCCTCTGCCGCTAAAATATGGTCGTAATGTCCGTGTGTTAAAAGGACTGCACAAAGCTTACAGCCGGATGCCGCAATCATTTCATCAATCCTGTCCGGCAAATCCGGCGCATCAATTAATATACATTCTTTGGTTTCCTGATTGCAAAGCAGGTAACAGTTCGTCCCCACATCTCCCAGCACCCTGAAATCCAGTTCAATCTTACCCATGTATAATATACTCCTTCCAGCAGTCCTCATACCGCCAACACCACGTAAAATTGTGCCGTTTGCGGCACAATTTTGCTATGTTCAAAAGCTCTCATATATGGCTTTTGAACATTTAGCCGGTGGCTCTCATGATATCCGTCACGCCTTCGATTTTCCTTAACTTATCAACCAGACGGTTTAATTCTTCTTTTCCGTGGATATCAAATCCCATGTTAATCGTTGCCAGTCCTTTTTTATTGACACGGCTGTTCATAAACATCACATCAATATTTGCTTCCGTAAATACACGGGAAATATCAATAATTAGTCCTGTTCTGTTATTGGCAAAAATGTTAATCTCTGCACCGTATTTTTCTTCCTTAGAACCTGTAGACTCCCATTCTGCTTCAATCAGTCTTGCACGCTCGCTGTCCGGAAAGTTCAAAATATTGATACAGTCTGTCCGGTGAATGGAAATACCTCTGCCTCTTGTGACAAAACCGACGATTTCATCACCCGGAACCGGATTACAGCACTTTGAAAAACGAACCGCGACATCATGGATGCCTTTGACAACAATACCACCCTTATTCTTTTTGGACGTTTCCTTATTGGCTTTGGCTTCATTCTGGACGATTTCTTCCAGCACCTGTGTATCGGTAATTTCTGCCTTCTTGCGCTTTTCGTATTCTTCGGACAGTTTGTTGATAACCTGTCCTTCTTTTAATCCGCCGTGTCCGACAGATGCCAGCATGGACTCCCAGTCCTTAAAGCCATATTTGCGCAGCGCTTTTTCAATAATCTCCGGCTTTGTAAGTTCTGATAATACAATACCCTTCGTCTTGCAGTATGTTGACAGCATTTCTTTTCCTTTTAAAATGTTGTCTTCTTTTAATTCCTGCTTAAACCACTGGTTAATTTTATTGCGTGCCTGTGTACTTTTGACAATGCTTAACCAATCACGGCTCGGTCCTTTGGAATTCTGTGATGTAATAATCTCAATCCGGTCACCGCTCTTAATCTGATAATCAATATTGACAAGCTTTCCATTGACTCTTGCACCGACCATCTTATTACCGACAGCACTGTGGATACTGTATGCAAAATCGATCGGACAGGAACCTGCCGGAAGATTTTTGACATCACCGGATGGTGTAAAGCAGTACACACTGTCCGAAAACAAATTGAGGTCATTTTTAATAGACGATAAAAATTCCTTGTTATCGGACATTTCCTTCTGCCATTCCAGAATCTGGCGCAGCCAGCTCAACTTTGCTTCTTCGGATTCGTTGCCCGTTTCTCCGCTCTTGCCTTCCTTATATTTCCAGTGTGCCGCAATACCATATTCAGCAGTACGGTGCATTTCATAAGTACGAATCTGAATTTCAAACGGCTGCCCGTTTGATGCAATCAGCGTGGTATGCAGGGACTGATACATATTCGGCTTCGGCATTGCAATATAATCTTTAAAACGTCCTGGAATTGGACGATAATGATCATGAATCAATCCTAAAACACTATAACAATCAAGTTTATTTTGTAAAATAATACGGAGTGCATAAAGATCATAAAGTTCATCAAAACGTTTATGTTTTTTAAACATCTTCTTATAAATACTATAGATAGATTTCGCACGACCTAAAATACGATATTGATAATGATTTTCCTTTAATAAGTTTTCAACTTCTTCCATCATCTTCGCCACAGATTCTTTTCGCTCGTCTTGTTTTGTTTGAAGAAGTCTCGCAATATCATGATAAGCAATTGGATCTAAATAAGATAAGGAAAGATCTTCCAATTCTGTTTTAATATCGCTCAACCCTAAACGATGAGCAATCGGTGTATAGACTTCTAAAGTTTCTCGAGAAATACGTTTTTGTTTTTCTGGGGGCATGAATTGTAATGTACGCATATTGTGTAAACGATCGGCAAATTTGATCAAGATAACACGTATATCTTTAGCCATCGCAATATAGATTTTACGATGATTTTCAGCATATACATCTGCTGAAAGATAAATCCCATTTCATCCAGGCGGAGTCGTGCAAGCTCCTTGTCACTGCGTTTAGCAATCTCTCTGCCGTCAAAAAAGACATCGCCTGCTGTTACTCTGTCCATGCCCGAAACGCAGTAGAGAAGTGTGCTTTTGCCCGAACCGGACGGTCCCATAATTGCTACCATTTCGCCCTCGTGGATGGTCAGGTCAATGTTTTTCAGGACGTTGTTCTGGCGCTTGTTTACAATATATGTTTTGCAAAGTCCTTTTGTCTGTAAAACTGTATTCATCGGATTTTCCCCCATTATTCGATACTTGCGGTATCGCTTGCTTTTATTATTTTTGTGCAGAGTGCGGTGAGAAGTGTGCCTGTCACGGTAGCTGTGAGAATTATGACAGGGTATAAGCCGAATATCTCTGCGGCATTTATCTGATAGGCTATTTTTCCCGTTGCTCCCATGCGCCCAAATATCGGATCTATGATTAGATTCATAAGCGGCATGAGCAATGCCGATGAGATCATGATTGCGATAAGTGCAATTGCGGTAAAGCGTAAGGTGTGATGCAGAATAACAGACCCGTCACTGAAACCGACTGCTTTCATCAAAGCGATCTCTGCTTTTTCTTTTGTGATAAAACTGCGTTCCATAAGCACTGCCAGCAATATGATGATGACAGTTGAAATGGCAAGCACAAGGTTTTTTACCGAACGGATCGTCTCGCCGGCACTTGTACTTTCCATGACAAATTCCGTTGTATCCATGATATTTTCATTGTCAAATATCTTTTTCATTTTTTCGATCCGTTCCGAAATAAGGGCATCATCCGGGGCATCATCAAAGTTTATCTGATAGGAAAATGCAGAAGACATCAGCGTATCGGGAATTTCCAGGTCTTGATGAAATCTCGCACATTCGCCAAGATTATTGAAACCCTGGAAGTATGCCGTTATGATAAACTCCTTTTTCTCATCACCAATATTTACCGTCACATGGTCGCCTATATGTGCATTCAGCTTATCGGCGATCTGCTCTGTAACAGCGATCTCGTCCGTACACATCGGCGGTATGCCGTCCGTGTATTTATAATCGGTCGTCTTTGTATCCTTGCATTTCAGAAAGGGAATATTGAAATTTTCATTCTTTGATGTGACCGGCAGTTTATACCATGTCTCCAGATACACCGTTCCGGGCATATCATGTTCAGCGAGAATATCCTCTATCTCGGCTTCTGTTTCTTCCAGCGTCTTGATGCCTGTCATAACGTCGTGCGCTCTTTCTGAATCAGACATATACACATCGCTGTTTGTCACAGAGAGCAGGTATAACAGACTGTCACTGTTAAGCGTGTTTGCCGTAACAGCAAGTATCATTACCATAGATGTGCATACTACAAATACCGCCGTGAGGATACCGTACTGTTTTGGCTCGCTTACAACATCATTTAGTGCGAAAAATCCGCTTGTCGGCAGCTTTGATTTTCCAAGGTGAAGAATGCTCTTTTTCCCAAAGCGTTCGCCCGTCTGACCGTTGCGGACTGCATCGATCGGAGAGAGTTTGTTCACTTTTCTTGTGCTTTGCCAGCTGAACAGGAGGATCAGCAGTACTACGGCGATACAGCAAAGAATACTTACAATAATGCTGTTGTCATTTCCAAGCATCATGTTTTGACTTATGCTGTCGATGAGCATTTTTCCAAACGGTATGCTGCATACATATCCGATGCCTGCGCCCACAATCGCTATCCCGAAATATTTTACGATATACAGGGAACGTATTGAAGTATTCGGCAGACCAACTGCTTTCATTACGCCGATCTCACGAAATTCTTCTGAAATGGTAAACCGTATCGTAAATTTCAGCACAACAAACGACACGATAATCAGACCTATGCTGATGACAAGAATCACCATTGCCACAAGCGTATTCATGATATAGGTCGTTTTTATCATAGCATTGCTGCCGGAAAAGTAAATGCCTGAAAGCCCTGAAATATCCGATTCCAGTGCAGATGTATTATCGGAATCAATGTAGTAAATATGTCCGATTCTGTATGTGCTTATTGTTTCGTCTTTAAGGAGTGTTTCAAAGTCCTCGTGGTTCATAAGCAATCGTGGATTTGCCATCATTGCAGAACCAAAAAGTGCATCTTTTGCGATACCTTCAACTTCAAGTCCGATCTCGGTACTGCCTAGTTTCAATCTGAATTTATCCTTAGCTGCAGCGCCCTCTCTGATCGGCACATACCCTGTTATATACACCTTGCCCTTCGGCACGTCACTGACGATATTGTTGTCTCTGTCAAAGAAATTCAGATTGGTGTCGGAAATATCGCATATCAGCAAGACATTGGAGAAATCCATAAACTTGTTTTCTCCGTCACGAAGCGCCTCAGATGTTGCATCTATCATTTTTTCAGAACGCCAGTCCTTAACATTGGCGCTTGTTTCAAGCAGATTTTCTACCGTTCCTTCACCATTGCCGTCATGAGCGAACAGATAGTAGTCTGCCATGCCTGCCTTTTCAAAATAATAATCAAGACCGCCGGTTACAGCGATAATGTTATTTACACTTGCCGCTGCAAATGTCGAGCAGAGTATCACGAATATCAGAAGTATCACGTTCATGGTTTTCTTGCGTTTTAGGTCTTTTTTCAGTATCCTCAGAAACATAGTCTTTCCCTCAATTCTTGTTATTGGCTTTTTCTGTACTATGATTATAACATAATAATTCTTAACAAGTCTTTAACTACTGGGAAAACGGCAAATACTGAGACTCTGTTTC